>JGI24539J26755_10000522_pt1 | contig 18209 bp, 12 predicted proteins | sample NorSeaMetagenome_2_FD_26755 | JGI IMG/M metagenome (IMG submission 26755) | reverse complement strand
GTATTAAAAATTCTTCCTCTACAATAAGGATATCCAAAATAATCTATAAAACCGCCTGCAGCTCCAGCGTATTCAAACTTACTTTTATCTTTATAGTCTAAAATTTTAGGCTGAGCAACAACAACAGATTCATTATTTTTAAATTCTTCTATTATAGGATCTAACCATCCTTTCGTTACTTCAACATCGTTGTTTAACAAACAATAAACTTCTTCATTTATCTTTTTTAAACCTTCATTGTATCCTTTGGCATATCCAAAATTATTTGAATTTAGTATTAAATTAATTTCAGGAAAAGTTTGTCTTACAAACTCGATCGAATTGTCTGTTGAACTATTATCTATAATGTAAATTGGATTATTATTAGAATATTTAACAACACTTGGTAAAAATTCTTTTAAATGCCTTAAACCGTTCCAGTTAAGAATTACAATAGCTGTTTTCATGTTAATGGAAAATCTTTTACAAAAATATATTTTTTAGATAATTGATCGATTTTAAAATATAAATGATCTAATCCATTTGTAATCATACAAAATTTTGAATTTAGTTTCATATTATAGACTGATATTTGATCAAATACGTTTTGAGTTAATTTTATTGAGGGTGATTTACATTCAATAAGCATTTTCACGTCACCTTTATTGTTGTAAATTACAATATCAAATCTTTTATTTAAATTATTTATTAAAATTTTTTTTTCAATAGCGATATGTGTTAATGGAATCTTCTTAATAATTAGAAAATTTAAAACATGTTGCCTTACCCATTCCTCTGGTGTTAATAGAATGAATTTTTTTCTTACAAAATCAAAAATAAAAGTTTTATTATCAATTTTTTTTAACTTAAATTCAAAGTCTGGAAAATTTAATTTTATCATATTCAAAAAATGAATTTACAAGAAATTAATAGTATTGTTTCAAAAATCAATAATAAAGTTTTTAGTCCTGTTTATTTTTTAATGGGTGAAGAAGCGTACTACATTGATTTGATTAATGATTTATTATTGAATAAAGTTCTTAATGAAGACGAGAAAAGCTTTAATCAAACAATTCTTTATGGAAAAGACACCAATACAGATGAAATTATATCAGTATGTAAAAGATTTCCTATGATGTCGAAATTTCAATTAGTAATAATTAAAGAAGCTCAAGATTTATCATCAAAAATTGATGGATTATTAAATTATATGTTAAATCCTATGCATTCTACAATTTTAGTAATTAATTATAAATATAAAAGTTTAGATAAACGAAAGAAAATATACAAAGCAATTCTGAAGTTTGGTTTAATCTTAAATTCTAAAAAACCGTATGACAATCAGGTTTCAACCTGGATTACAAATAAATTAAAAGAAAATAATTATACAATTGATATTAAAGCAAATCAAATGCTTGTAGAGTTTTTAGGCAATGATTTGAAAATGATAAATAATCAACTTAACAAACTGAAGTTATTAAATCCTAAAAACAATAACATTACCCCTAGGCTAATTGAAAAAAACATCGGAATCAGCAAGGATTTTAACATATTTGAATTAAGAAATGCAATTGGTTTAGGTAACATAAGTAAAGCTTTAATTATTGGAGATTATTTTTCCAATAATGTTAAAAGCTATCCGACTCAAGTAGTATTAAGCTCTTTATTTAATTACTTTATTCAATTATTTCAATTTCACAGTTTAAATAATAAATCTGAAAACAATGTTGCTTCAACACTTGGGATAAATAAATTTTTTGTTAAAGATTATCATAGAGCTTCAAAAATTTACCCAATGAAGAAAATATCTTCTATAATTACTCTAATAAAAAATATTGATTTAAAATCAAAAGGATTTGGCGTTAGCAATAATTCACAAGAAAACATTCTTAATCAATTAATTGTTCAAATAATGAATTAAATTATACTTGGGTAGTTATTTGGATCGTATTCGTTCATTATTGCATATGCAGTTTCAATAATGTCATCTATAGATGGCTTAGAAAAGTAATCACCGTCTGTACCATAAGCTGGCCTATGAGCTTTCGAAGTAAGTGTCATTGGAGTAGAATCTAAATACTGAAAACCATCACGTTCTTGAATAACTTTTTGTAAAATATATGATGACGCTCCACCAGGAAGATCTTCATCAATAATAAGTAACTTATTAGTCTTCTTTAAACTTTTAATAATTAAATTGGAATTATCAAATGGAATTAGAGATTGAATATCAATAATTTCACAACTAACTCCTAAATTGTCTAATTCATTAGAAGCTTTTTCTACTAACCTAAGTGTAGAACCATATGAAACTATTGTAATTTGATCACCATTCTTAATTTTTTCAGATTCACCAATCAATACAGTAAATTCGGATAAATTATTTGGTTGATTTTCTTTTAGACGATATCCATTTAAAGATTCGATGATTACAGCAGGTTCTTGACATTGTAATAAAGAATTATACATTCCACTAGCTTGAACCATATTTCTTGGAACAAGTATATTAATTCCTCTCAATGTTGATAATAAAGCTCCCATCGGAGAACCTGAATGCCAAATACCCTCAAGTCTGTGTCCCCTTGTTCTAATTATTAAAGGCGCAATTTGTCTTCCAAAAGTTCTATAATGAAGAGTAGCAAGATCATCACTTAGGATTTGCAATGCATATAGCAAATAATCTAAGTACTGAATTTCAGCTATTGGTCTAAATCCTCTTAACGCTAAACCAATACCTTCTCCGATTATGGAAGCTTCTCTAATTCCTCTATCAGAAACTCTATCAACTCCATGAATATCCTGTAACCCTTCTAAACCTTGATTGACATCACCAATTTTTCCTGAATCTTCACCAAAAATAATTAGATTATCATATTTGGATAATAAACTGTCGAAATTATTTCTAATTATAATCCTTCCATCTACTTTCTTATTATTGAAATCATAAAGTGGATCAACTTTTTTAACACTTTTATAGTTAGTGTCGGATTCATTATAAAGCTTAGAACTGTATGTTTTAGTTTGCTTGGATGAGAATTTATTAATCCAATTCTTAAGTGCATCTAACTCAAGTGAGTTTTCGTTCAACAATACTCTTAATACTTTTCTCGCACTAGACAGAATATCTTTTTTGTTTGGTTCTTTTATTCTTTTAAGCTCTGAGATAAAAATATCTAAATTATAATCTTTATAATTTTTAAAAAGAACATCTAAAAATTGAATATATTCATCTCTAATTTTAAGTATTGGATTTATATAAGTTTCCCATGCATCCTTTTTAGAAATTCTTACATAATCCTTACATTTAGATTCTATTATATTTAGTTCATCATTATTTGAAATACTATTATCAATAATCCATTGTCTCATTTTGACATTACAATCATTAATTTTTTCCCATTCTAATCTTTCTTTAGTTTTATATCTTTCATGTGATCCAGATGATGAATGACCAAGTGGTTGTGTAAGCTCTTTTACGTGTACTATCACAGGAACATGTTCAACTCTAGCGATATCACTAGCTTTTTGATACGTATTAATTAGATCAGGATAATCCCAGCCATTAACAGTAAGTATTTCAAAACCTTTTTTTAATGATGTTCTTTTGAAACCAGAAAGAGCTTCAGAAATATCTTCTTTTATTGTTTGATCTTTGTTTTCAACAGAAATACCATATGAATCATCCCAAATACTAATTACCATGGGAACTTGGTGGACTCCAGCTGCATTTAACACTTCAAAAAAAACACCTTCACTTGTACTAGCGTTACCAATTGTTCCCCACGCAATTTCATTACCATTAATTGAAAAATTTTTTGAATTTTTAAAATCTAAATTTCTATATAATTTTGAAGCCTGAGCTAATCCTAGTAATCTTGGCATTTGCGAACCGGTACATGAAACATCAGAACTAGAATTCTTAAGATTAATTAATTTTTTCCACGAACCATCAGTGTTTAAAAGCGGAGTATTGAAATGTGCTCCCATCTGACGTCCTGCAGACATTGGTTCTTCATTTATGTCTGTGTTTGCATATAAACCTGAGAAAAGCTGTTTAACACTCAATTCGTCTATGGCCATCATAAATGTTTGATCCCGATAATAACCTGATCTAAAATCACCATTTTGAAAAACTTTTGCAAGTGCAATTTGTGGTAGTTCTTTTCCATCTCCAAAAATACCAAACTTTGCTTTTCCACTTAAAACCTCTCTTCTTCCAAGTAAACTAGCTTCCCTGCTTGTTACTATTATTCTATAATCTTCTAAAACCTGTTTTTTAAAAGTTTCAAAAGTGATTTCTTTGTTAAGATCAATATTGTTTTCCATTAAGAAATTTAGTTTTGCAAAATTAAATAAAAAAGACGTTGATTCCTATTTGTATATCAAAACCATCTTCTTGTAAACAGACCAGATAATGTGTTTGGATCAATTGAAATTTTAAATCTAACTTTACTTAAGTAATCAGCTTGGCTAAACTCATTCCCAAGAGATGAATAGAGTGGAAGGTATAATTCAAAATAATCAGTTAAAAGATTTAACCTTATTCCTGTTTCGTATTGTGTTCTTAAACTATAATTAAAATTTTTAATAGCAGCAACTCCAGCATAAGCTTCTATCCACTGCCATATAGTTATTCCCGAGTTCAAAGAAATTATATAGTCATTAGCAAATTCATAATTAATCTTAGATTTGAGACCACCTTCGGAACCTATATATTGTTGGCTGTAAAATCCTGAGTTTTCAGATCTTCCAAGTAAATTGGTGCTAAATAAATAATCTCTAGCTCTGTATGTAGAAAAACTAAAATAGTCATCTTTAGTATTATTTATAAAAAATTTTCCAGCAAAAAATCTAATATTATATTGTCTGTTTGTTTTATAATAATTTCTATAATTAAATGTTACTGAACTTTTTATAAAATCTCTATTAAATTGAAAGTCAGATTTAAAATTAAATGCTTTTTCAACACTAGAGTTAGACGTTATATATTTAAGGTTTAAAATGTTATAGTTAGGATATTGATCTGTATTTGTGTTTTCTTCTCTAAAAACACTAATATACCTCATGCTTAAAAACTGTCTTGAATTAGATCTTAAATCCTTATCTCTAAAGGCTAAAACAATTGACGGAAAGAAAGTATTGTAAGAAAGATCATCTTTATAATGAAAAATTGAAGCGCCTAAAAAATAATTTATACTAAACAACTTAGTGTCTTTATTTTTGTTGTATTCAGTAAATTTTAAATTAATCTTTCCTAATAATTCTTTTTGCTTAGTTGAATAATAAGGTATAACCTTATAAGAAAAAGGTCTCTTTATTGGAGATGTATTAGAAAAAGAAACTCCGGGCATTAAACCATCATAAAGATTATAGTTAAATAAAGGGATATAATAAATTTGATTAATAGAGTTATTTTCAAAATCCTTAAACAAAACAAATTTTGTTTTTTTATTTGTTTTAAAGGTTGATGAGTAATTATTAGAAAAATTATTTTCTGAAAAATATTTTTCGGAATTAATAATCACTTTACTATTATAACCAACTTTAATTATAGTATCATTAGTAAATTCATCTAACCATTTACTTCTAATTTTATTTTTTTCATCAATTAAAGTGATTTTAAGTGGGAGACTTAATTTCGAGCTGTTTTTAATTAAAAATTTATAATTATTTTCTTCAGATTCAATTTTTTTAATTGAAAAATCAATATTGTTATTATAATTTATATAATTATCAAACCAAGAAATTTCACTACTTGAGTTTTTATTAAGAATATTTAAAAATGATTTATTATTTAATTTAAGTTTATTATTAATTGAAAAATCTAAAATACTCATAGATACTTTGTCATCACCTAAATAATCATCCAACATTTTTAATGCTAGTCCTGATTTATATGGATTAATGACTTTATAATTTATTCTTGTAAGAGAATCTAATTGAGAATTAATCGGCTGACTAATATTTCTACTTGAAATTATATTATCAAACAATCTAAATTGTTCACTAAATTTAAATTTGGAGTATTCTCTGTTTTTAATAATTGATAACTCAGAAAATTTTCCTATTAAATTTAAATCGGGATAATATTCTTCAATATAATCAATTAGTAAAAAGGTTTCAATCCCTTTAATTTGCCAATAATCTTTTCGCTTGTGAACAGGATATAGATTTTTTAAATACTTTGAAATTATAAGTTTTAAAACTGAAAATTCAATAATAAAAGATTTTTCAAATGGATTTAAAATATCAGGGATATTGTTCAAGCCATATACAGGATCTTTTTCTAAATCAAATTTGGATAAAACGATATTTTTAATTGGATAATTTCCAAGCTTAATTCGAGCATAATCTGATGTTTTTTTAAAAATAAAATTTAAGTTTATTGAATCACTGTTTTGATTATTTTTTAATAAGTTATTTCCAGTTTTGCCATCTACATAATTTATTACTTTATTAACTATAGAATCTGTTTTATTATTAGAAACATTATACAAATCTGATATTATTAAATTTTCAGTTGTATTAAATTTTTTAAAAAAATTATTTTGAGTAAGTGTTATGGGAATATTGATTCTGTTTTCAGTTTTAGACTCTAATATTTTATTGCTTTTATTTAATATAATAGATTCTATTTCTAAATCAGAAATTAAATCAAAATCTAATGGGTAAGTAATTTTAAACTTATATAATGACGGATCCAATGATAAATCATTTAAATCTAAATTACTCTCTATTAGCCATTTGTTATTTTTAATTTTTGCTAAAGTGATAAACCATTCAGAAAGATTAATATTATTATCATTATCAATTCCATATCCAGTAAAATCACTTATTGGTATTTTAACTTGATATTTAATATTGATTTTTATTGTTTTATTTGGTTTTAAAACTTCATTAAGACTTACTTTTATTATGTCAATATTATTTGTTAGCCTTCTAAAATCAAGAGTGTTGTTTTCAGATTGGATTTCAACTATGTTGGTATATCCTCTTTGATTTTTAGTTGATCTTTGAAAATTAAGGGTAAAATCTTCAGACAAACGATTGCCAAGAGGACTCGATGGATTAAAATAGGAGTGAGGCCAATCGTTTAAAACAATATGATCCATATCATTTAAACTGTTATTTGTAAAACTTATGGATTGTTTAATATTAATTATTCTATTTTTAATATCAAATTTTGCATCAATTATATATTCATTTTCTTGAGTAAATGCATAACTGGTAATGAAAAGAAAAAGCAAGAACAAACATTTTCTCATAAAAATCTTAAATGGTATATTAAAAGTTAGGCTTGAAACCTTTCTTATCATAAAACTTAGTTAGAATATCAATAACTTCATCAGGAGAATCAACTATAGAAATAAGGTTTAAATCAATATCTGAGACATAATTATGATTGGACAATAATTGTTCTTTAATCCAGTCAATACAGCCTTTCCAGAACGATTTTCCAACTAATATTATTGGGAATATTTCAGCCTTTTTTGTTTGAATCAATGTTAAAGCTTCAAAAAGCTCATCTAAAGTTCCAAATCCGCCAGGCATAACAATAAAAGCCTGGGCATATTTCATGAACATTACCTTTCTAACAAAAAAATAATCAAAGTGCAATGATTTATCATCGTCTATGTAAGGATTTTCAGTCTGTTCGAACGGAAGTTCAATACTTAAACCAACCGATGGACCCAAGGCTTTTTTAGCTCCTTTATTTGCAGCTTCCATTATACCTGGGCCACCACCACTAATTATTCCAAATCCAAGATCAACTACCTTCTCTGCAATGTCAGTTGTTAATATATAATGAGGATGATCGGGTTTTGTTCTAGCGGATCCAAATATTGATACACAAGGACCAATTTTACTAAGCTTTTCAAATCCATCTACAAATTCACCCATTATTTTAAAAACGGACCAAGAATCATTTGTCTTTACCTCATTCCAACCTTTTAAATTTTTACTATGCATTTAACTAAGTTAGTTCTTTTTTTAAATACGTAGCAGTGGGACTTCTGTCAACATTAATCAATTCCTCAGGCTTGCCATTGAAAATAACCTGGCCACCTAATTTGCCCCCGTTAGGGCCAATTTCGATAATATGATCAACAGTTTTAATTACATCCATATTATGTTCAATTATTATAACAGTGTTGCCTTTGTTTACTAGTCTATTAATCATTTCCAATAAAACCTTAATATCTTGAAAATGTAGACCCGTAGTAGGTTCATCTAAAATATATATTGTATTTCCTGTATCCTTTTTTGATAATTCTGAGGCTAACTTGATTCTTTGTGCTTCTCCACCTGACAATGTTGTTGATTGTTGACCTAAAGTAACATAACCTAAACCTACTTCTTTTAAGGTCTTTAACTTCCTTAAAATCTTTGGAAAATTTTCAAAAAAATCACAACTCTCATTTATAGTCATACTTAAAATATCTGAGATAGATTTGCCTTTATATCTAATTTCTAAAGTTTCTCTATTAAACCTTTTACCTTGACAATCATCACAGTTAATATATACATCAGGAAGGAAATTCATTTCAATCTTTCTTAATCCTCCACCTTGACAGGTTTCACATCTTCCGCCAACTACATTAAAACTAAATCTTCCTGGTTTATATCCTCTAATAAGAGATTCTTGAGTCATACAGAATAAAGATCTAATATCACTATATACACCTGTATATGTTGCAGGATTGCTTCTTGGAGTTCTTCCAATAGGAGATTGATTAATTTCTATAACTTTATCAATATGTTTTAATCCATTAATTTTTTTGTAAGGAAGAGGTTCTTTTACTCCATTAAAAAAATGATTGTTTAATATTGGATATAAAGTTTCATTAATTAATGTAGATTTTCCACTCCCTGAAACACCAGTGACTCCAATCATTAATCCAAGTGGGAAATCAACTGTTATGTTTTTTAAATTATTCCCAGTACAACCTTGAATTGTTAACTTGTTTTTAGAAGTTCTTCTTTTCTTTGGAACAGGAATACATTTAATGTTTTTTAAATATTGGGAGGTAATCGTATTGGACTTTAATATTTCTTTATACGTTCCGTTAAAAATTATTTCACCTCCATTTTTTCCAGCAAGTGGACCAACGTCAATTATACAATCAGCTTTTTCCATTATTTCCTTATCATGTTCAACAACTATGATGGTATTACCCAAATCCCTTAGCTTTTTAAGAGATTCAATGAGTTTAGAATTATCTCTTTGATGAAGTCCAATACTCGGTTCATCTAGTATATATAAAACACCTACTAATTGAGATCCTATTTGAGTAGCTAATCTAATTCTTTGAGACTCTCCACCTGAAAGAGATTTAGTAGGTCTACTTAGCGAAAGATAATCTAAACCGACATTTAATAAAAAATCTAAACGTTTATTAATTTCTTTTATAATTTCAGATCCAATTATTTTATTTCTATTACTAAGTGTTGATTCAACAGATTTAAACCATTTTTTTAAATCAATTATATCTAAACTACTAAGATCATGAATGTTTTTTTTATCAACAAAAAAGTTTCTAGACTCTTTGTTTAATCTACTTCCATTACAACTTTCACACTTAATATTATCCATGAAACCATTTGCCCATCTTTTAATTCTAGCACTGTATATTTCATTCGCTTGATTTTCAATAAACGGAATAACTCCCTCAAAATCGATTTCATATTTTCTAGTTAAACCTAAAGTTTTAGATTCGACTGAAAATGATTCATTGCCTCCAAACAATATTATTTCCATTGCTTTTTTTGGAATTTTACTGATTGGGTCTTTTATATTAAAATTATATCTGTCAGAAATTGTTTCAATTTGTTTAAAAATCCAACTAGTTTTATAATTACCCAATGGTATAAGCCCACCATTGTGAATTGAAATACTTTTGTCAGGGAGAACTAAATCAATATTTACTTTATTTAATTTGCCTAAACCATTGCATTTTTTACACATTCCTTTAGGTGAATTAAATGAAAATGAGTTTGGCTCAGGATTTTCATATGAAATACCAGTTGATGGACAGATTAAACTTCTACTGAAATAAGTAGTTGTGTTATCTTCTTCATTAACAATCAATAATGAATTATTTCCATGATACATAGCAGTAATCAGACTATCCTTAAGTCTTTTTTTCGAAGATTCATCATTCTTTAATACTAACCTGTCAATAACTATTTCTATATCGTGAATTTTATATCTGTCTAATTTTAAATTAGGCTTTAAATCTGTGACAACACCATCTATTCTAGCTTTCAAAAAGCCTTGTTTTTGAATTGAAGAAAAAAGTTCTCTATAGTGTCCCTTCCTTGATTGAACAGCAGGGGAGAGGATAGTAATTTTTTTACTAATAAAATTTTTAAATACAAGGTCAATGATTTCATCATCAGTATAACTGATCATTTTTTCGTTTGAATTATAACTATAAGCATCTGCAACTCTTGAGTAAAACAATCTTAAATAATCATAGATTTCAGTTATTGTCCCTACAGTTGACCTAGGGTTTTTTGAAGTAGTTTTTTGTTCTATTGCAATTACGGGCGAAAGTCCATCAATTTTATCAACATCAGGTCTTTCTAAACCACCAATAAACTGTCTTGCGTAAGCTGAAAATGTTTCAATATACCTTCTTTGACCTTCTGCATAAATAGTATCAAATGCAAGTGAAGATTTTCCACTNCCAGAAATCCCTGTAATTACGACAAACTTATTTCTTGGAATATTTACATCAATNTTCTTTAAATTNTGTACNCTGGCGCCCTTAACTAAAATGTTATTATTCATTTAAAAAATCAAGGATGCAAAATACGATAATATATATAGTTTTAAGTAGAAGTTTTATTTAATATCCAATACTTTTATCATCACCTCTTTTATCTGCNCCACCATAAAATATTTGATTTTTATCAATATGTATAGCATCTACACGACCNATAACAGAATAATTAGGGTTAAATATGTATCCTTTTTTNAATAAACTATCTTTAATTTTATTTGATAATATGTTTTTTTCATAAAANATTTTGTCAGGAAGCCATGTATGGTGAAATCTTGAAGCATCTACAGATTTTTGCATATCAAAACCAAACTCATAAAAATTTAATACTGTTTGTAATACAGAGGTTATAATTGTTGGACCTCCAGGACTCCCAAGCACCATAGATAACTTTCCGTTTAATTCAATAATAGATGGTGTCATTGAGCTTAACATACGTTTTTCTGGCTCAATTGAATTAGTTTTCCCTCCAATCAATCCATACATATTTGGCGAACCTGGTTTTATGGAGAAGTCATCCATTTCATTATTCAAAAAAAACCCAAGTTCAGAGGGTATTAATTTTGAACCATAATTACCATTTAAAGTAGTAGTTACTGAAACTGCATTTCCAAACTTATCAACTATTGAATAATGAGTAGTCTCGTTACTTTCGTTAATTAAAATATTTCCCGGATCAATATCCTGAGATTTTTGTATACTATCAAAACTAAACAATTTAAATCTTGATTTTAAATAATCTGAATCTAACAATTCATTAGTTGGTATATAGTTAAAATCGGGGTCACCTAAATATTTACTTCTATCAGCAAACGATAATTTTTCTGCCTCTACTAATAANTGAACATATTCTTCACTGTTATGACCTAATTCAATTAAATTATAATTTTCAATCATTTTTAAAATCTGACCTAAAACAATACCTCCACTTGATGGTGGACCCATTGATATTATATTTAAGTCTTTATACTTAAACTCCAGAGTTTCTCTCCAAACTGGTTTATACAAAGCAAAATCCTCTTGTGTAATAATACCTCCCTTTTTAATTATATATGATGATAGTTTTTTTGCGATTTCTCCTCTGTAAAATTCATCAACACCTTTTTCTGAAATTAAAGAAAGAGTATTACCTAAAGATTTATTTATAAATAAATCGTCTTTTTTAAATGCCTTATTAAATAATGGTATGGAGTCGTTTAGTTCTAATATTAAATCTTTATAATTATTAATGGTATTCACTTGTTTGGAAGTTAATCTATATCCATTATTTGCTAAATCTATAGATGGTTTAAATAATTCTTTTATTGGAAGGCTTCCAAATTTTTTATGAATCTCAAATAACCCTGCAATAGTTCCTGGAACTCCAATAGCTAAAGCACCGTTTTGACTTAATCCTTTAATCACATCATTATTAATATCTAAATACATATCTGACCTAGAATTAATAGGTGCTTTTTCTCTAAAATCAAGGCTTCCGTTTTTACCATCTGACAGTCTATAAACCATGAAGCCACCACCACCTAAGTTGCCTGCATTAGGATATACAACAGCAAGAGCTAAATCTGTAGCTATCATGGCATCAAATGCATTTCCCCCCTTTTTTAGTATATCAATACCTACTTTAGAAGCTTCATGTTTAGCGGAAACAACCATACCATTTTTATATATTCCATTATCGCAGGAAATAAATAAAATTACAAGTAATAATAAAAAGTAATTTTTGAACATCGTTTAAAAATTTATATAAAACTAATATAAATATTAATCTAGTTGTATCTTTGAAGCATGACATTAATAAAATCAATTTCTGGAATAAGAGGAACAATTGGAGGGAAATATGGAAGCAATTTAACACCTATAGATGCTGTAAACTTTGGTTGTGCATATGGCCAGTGGATTTTAAATAGAAATCCAAATAAAAAACCAACAGTAGTTATTGGAAGAGATGCTAGAATTTCTGGAAAAATGATTCAAAGCTTTGTTCAAAACTCACTTATATCTCTTGGTGTAAATGTTATAGATTTAGATTTATCTACAACTCCTACAGTTGAGTTAATGGTTAAAGAATATGGTGCTGATGGAGGGGTTATTATAACTGCAAGTCATAATCCAACAGAATGGAATGCGTTAAAACTATTAGATGAAAATGGAGAATTTTTAAATTCTTCTGAAGGCGAAAAAATTGTTAAACTTTCTGAATCTAAGAATTTTATTTTCTCAAATGTTCATGACTTAGGTAAGATTACTTTATCTAATGACTCTATGAAAAAACATATTAGTTCTGTTTTAGATTTGAATTTGGTAAACGTTGAAGAAATAAAAACAAAAAAAATAAAAGTTGTTGTTGATGCAGTAAATTCAACAGGTGGAATAATAGTTCCTGATTTTTTAGAAGCTTTAAATATTGAAGTAATTAAACTCTACTGTGAACCTAATGGAGATTTTCCACATAATCCTGAACCTTTGAAAAAAAACTTAACAGAATTATCTAAAAGGGTATTAGAATGTAATGCTGATTTAGGTATTGCTGTAGATCCTGACGTTGATAGATTAGTTTTTGTATGTGAAGACGGTGAATTATTTGGTGAAGAAAATACTCTTGTTGCATGCTCTGATTATGTATTAAGTAAAACACCCGGATCAACTGTATCTAATTTATCTTCTTCTAGAGCCTTAAGTGATGTTACTCAAAAATATAATCAAATTCATTTATATAGTGCAGTTGGAGAAGTAAATGTTGTAGATAAAATGAAAGAATGTAAAGCAGTAATTGGCGGAGAAGGTAACGGAGGGGTAATATACCCTGAAAGTCATTATGGAAGAGATTCTATAGTTGGAATTGGATTGTTTTTATCTTTATACGTTGAGAGAGGATTAACCGCTAGCCAACTTCTTGATACATATCCTAAATACTTTATGGTAAAAGAAAAGATAAATCTTTCTACATCATTAAATGTAGATGCTATTCTAAGTCAAATTGCTGAAAAATATAATAATGAAGATTTAGATCTAGTAGACGGAGTAAGAATAGATTTTAAGGATTGTTGGGTTCAGTTGAGAAAGTCTAACACCGAACCAATAATAAGAATTTACAGTGAAGCTAAAACCATTGATAAAGCTCAAGATCTTATCAAAGAAATTGAAACTTTAGTTAATCAATTGACAAATTAATCCTTTGGTGCTTTATCCTTGTGTTTAAACCTGTTGTGAGTCCAATAATAATATTCTGGTATTTCTCTAATTTGTTTTTCAAGTTTACTCAAGTAGGTGTCTGTAATTTGATAATTATCGTGTTCATTTGGAAACTCGGTTATTAATTCAACAACCACTTTGTAATACCCTCTTTTAACTTTTACAACTTTACCAAAAACAACAGGGATATCGTGTTGTTTTGCAATCCTTTCTGAACCGGTAAAAACAGGTACTTTAATTCCCAAAAATTCTTTCCAATAGGTGATTGATCTAATTTGAGCAGATTGATCAGCTGCCATACCATATAAAAACAATTTATTTTCGTTGAGTTGTTTTTTAATGTATGATCCTGCTTCGTATCTAGAAATCAACTTTGACCCATGTCTTAATCTAAACTTCTTTATCAATACTTCTAAACTCTTATTTGATAATGGAGTATATACGGCAAAAGGAAGTTGAGGAACATGATATGTTATTGATAAAAACCATTCGAACCCACCGTAATGAGAAGTCATGAACATAACGCTTTTATTCTTTTTTTCAAATTCATAAAAGATTTCAGGATTTTCGATATAAAATCTCTTTTTCATTTCTTTTGGTGAGATACTATAAAACTTAAACATTTCAAAAAACACATCTGTTAAGTGTCTATAGAACTTTTTTTCAATACGTAATAAATCTTTTTTGTTTTTAGAAACTTTTGATAACTCTAAATTCTTTCTAACAACTTTTCTTCTAAATCTTATAACATAGTATAATAAGTAATAAAATATATCAGAAATAAAGTACAGTACTCTAAAAGGCAAGTGGGATATAAATAACAGTATAGGATATATTAATAATCTTGTTGTCAAATTCATTAATNCAAATCTATTATATTATTATCAAAATTAAATATTATAGTTAAGTTCGTGTAAGAATGTTTTATATATTTATATTAAATTAAAAAAACATTATGAAAAAAATTACATCATTATTATTATTATTATTTGTTTTAGGAATTTATTCTCAAGAAAGAACGCACTGGCAAGCATATTCATTTTCTATAGATGGATCAGATGAAGAAACGGTAGTTTCCTTACTTGACAAACAGTTCTCATCTAACAAAACAGAGGGAGTTACAGCTTATTTATACAGTGTTATGTTTTCTGACTCAGAATTTGACGTAAGCCATCAAGTTATTTTTACTGGAAATGCTGATGCATTAAATAAAATGTGGTCTTCAGGCCCTAATTTAGAAACTCAATTATTCTTTAGTAAAATGAATAATTATTTTAAAGAGGGTGGAAGTTCAGGAAATGGAACAACTGTTTTAAATTTCAATTCTGAAACTGTATTTCCATTTCAAGTGGTTTCAATTGTTAATTCAAACTCTTGGTCTAGTCGCGATATCATGAGAAATACTATGAAAACTCTAAATAAAAAATATCCAAGAGATGATAGGGGAACAATTCACGGAAATATTATAAGCGGTGTTCATCCACAGGGAACACATTATTTTGTTTCTGGATATAAGTCATATGGTGATTTATTAGAGTCTGACAGAAGCTTTAGAATTAATAATCCTAATTACATGAAAGACAGACTTAAAATGAATAAGGATGTAGATTGGGATACTTTTAAAAGAGTAAGGAAATTCACTAGAGTTCTTGTAAAAAAATGGTAATAATTAAATTATTATAAAAAATCAACCCAGAACTTATTCTGGGTTTTTTTTTACATACTTTTGGAAAATGCTTTTTATAATTATTATAATTACTTGTTTATTCTCTATAAAAGGATTTAAAGATTCATCTTTTTTTAATAAATATAAATTTCATATTCAGTCAATAAAAAAAGGAGAGAAATACAGAATGTGGTCATCTGCATTCTTGCACGCAGATTATAGTCACTTGTTTTTTAACTTATTTACCTTATGGGTTTTTTCAGGTGCTATATTAATGCAGCTAGGAGAGTTTTATTATGTAATAATATATTCTCTAAGCCTTTATTTCGGTAATTTTTTTACTTTAAAACAACATAAAAACGAAGTTTTGTATTCTGCGGTAGGAGCTAGTGGAGCGGTAACAGGAATTGTTTATTCCTCCATATTATTGTTTCCTGAAATGAAATTAGCTCTTTTATTTTTTCCAGTTCCATTACCGTCTTATGTATTTGGTTTATGTTATATTCTTTACTCAATCTATGGAATGAAAAAAAATACAGGAAACATAGGTCACTCAGCGCATTTAGGAGGTGCAATAGCAGGAATGATTATTACAATACTAATAAAACCCTCTATACTAATAGATCAAACCTGGTTAGTTCTATTGTTACTAACNCCTTTTTTGATACTTTATTACGATAAAAAAAATAGTTTATTTAGATAATTGCTTTGCGATTAATGCATCAAGATCAGCTCCTTTAACATCTACACCAATTATATTCTTAGACTCATCTAAAACAAAGGTTGTTGGCATTTGAGTAACTTCATATAGTTTAGCAATTGGTTCTCCCCAAAATTTTAAATTTGAAACATGTACCCAATCCTTAATATTATCTTTCTCAATTGCTTTGACCCACGATTCCATATCTCTATCTAGAGAAACTCCTATAATTTGAAATTCATCATTACTATACTTGGATTTTAAATTAACTAAACTAGGGTTTTCAACTCTACAAGGAGCACACCAAGATGCCCAAAAGTCTAATAATATAACTTTAGATTTAACATCACTTAAAGAAACTGGTTCAGCAAATAAATCTGGTCCTGTAAATTCAGGAGCTAAACTTCCAATTGATGGAGTTTCACTTTCTTTTTTAATTTCATCCATTTTTTTCTTGATTTCAATAGATGATTTTGTGTTTTTTATTATGTCTGTAAATCTTAAAAAATAGGATTCAATTTTTTCAATGTCAATCTCTTTGTTCATAAGCATTCTCTGAAGAATTAGAGAAGATAAATAAGAATCATTGTTTTCTACAATAAAACTTTCTTCATAAATTCTTAATTTATCTTTTAAAGATTCAAATTGACTATTTAAATCACTCAAAAGAAGAGTATCCTTAGAAAAGCTAGCATTTCTCATTTCTAACTGAACTTTATTTAATTCAACATAAAAATCTTTTGTTTTAGATTTATATGTTGTAAAATCTTCGTTTGACTTAGTTCCAGAAACTCTCGATGATCTTAAACTGTCTTTATAAATCTTGACACTTATTGATCCTGGTTCGATAACAACAGGGAGATTTTCTCTTTGTTTATCAAAAACTACATAATGCATTTCGGGAACAGATATTGAATCTGTAAATGAAAATTTACCTTCAAATACTTTAGTAGAATCAACTACAACTGGTAAATTGCTTTCACCTAATTTAACTAAAAATACATTTAAGTCTTCATCGTGATTTGTTTCGGCATTTATAGTAAAGGTATTGTTTGAACAACCGTGTGAGATAATTAAAATTAATAACAAATAAATATATTTCTTCATTGGAGTTTGAATAAAATTTAACTTTGACAAATATAATATTTAAATATTGATGTGTATCAATGAAAGGTAAAAGTAAAATTGTTAATGAACTTAAATTAATTTCCGGAGATAAATATGTAATTACTAGTGAATGGGGGAAAGAACCATTTAGCAAAGGCTGGCGATATGGAGAGGGAGAAACATTAGCTGTTGTTAAGCCTGGCACACTATTAGAAATTTGGAAAGTTTTACAGAAATGTGTTGAACATAACGTTATTGTAATAATGCAAGCTGCTAATACTGGTTTGACTGGTGGTTCAACACCTTTTGGAAAGGATTATGATCGTTCAATTGTAGTTATAAATACATTAAGAATAAACTCTATTCAAATTATTGAAAATGGAAAACAAATTATAGCTCTTCCTGGCAGTACTTTGTATGATTTAGAAAACAAACTTAAACCGTTAGGAAAAGAACCACATTCTGTTATTGGTTCTACCTCGATTGGAGCATCTATTGTAGGTGGCGTCTGTAATAATTCTGGTGGATCTTTAGTTCACAGGGGACCAGCCTATACTGAATTTGCATTGTATGCGAAAGTCAATAAGGATGGTAAGCTAGAATTAGTCAATGAGTTAGATATAAATTTAGGATCTAATCCTGAGGAAATCTTACTTAATTTAGAAAACAACAATTACACTAGTTCAGATATTTTAAAATCTAAAAAATTAGGCTCAGATGATAAATATTCTGAAATAGTTAGAGGAATAGATGAAAACACTGCAGCACGTTTTAATGC
>JGI24539J26755_10000518_pt1 | contig 18304 bp, 16 predicted proteins | sample NorSeaMetagenome_2_FD_26755 | JGI IMG/M metagenome (IMG submission 26755) | reverse complement strand
TGGTTCAGCACTTTGATAGAATAATGATCAAAGGGTTAAAGTTAGATGTATATCCTCAGCTGAGGGATCAATTTTTTGCTCATTACACCCGTGTGGTTTATTTGTCGCAACAAGATAATCCAGACTTGCTGGCTCGAGCGAAAACTGCGGCTGTTGCACTAGGGTTAGAGTTCAAACATGAGCCCTGTGGCTATGGAGATCTGCAAACGGGGTTAGAGTTACAAGTCTTAAAATTTGGCTGATACAAGCTGCCGATGTAATCTGGAGTGGTTCTAAACATGCAAAAAATCGTTGTTTTCTGGCGCGACATTCCTGCTCAAGTTCTAGTTAAACGAGGTCGCGAGCGTGGCAAGGCAATTCTGAGTCATCGGTTCCAGGCGGCTATTGATCGAGCGGCCATGCGTGCTGGTAAAGGTGGTAGTGATGAATATCTTGCCGACTGGCGGCGCGAGTCCAGTGTATTGGAATCTGAGGGAACTCTGCAATCTCTCGCAGAGGGTTTTGCAACGGCGCTTGAGGAAGAATACTCAGATGAAGACATCAAAATTTTAGTAAAAAATAAAGGTCTCAAAGCCGAATAATACAATCATTAATTGATAGTCTAGAGTGTCTTATGAGGCACTCGATAGTGTAATAGTGGAGAAAATTTAGATGTCCTTGAGCATGACCGGAGAGAAGCAAGCGCTGATAAACATGATGCGCCATACCACATTGGAGGTCACGCCAGGCGGGGCCGAAAAGGTTGCTGACTTCAGCTTAATGATGCGCCCAGGGTGCACTGTTTACGTAACATTTTTACCGGGCTCTGATTTTGCTGATACGCTCACAACTGTTCGTCGCTTGAAGTCTGAAGGTTACAATCCAGTGCCCCATTTTGCTGCACGCTCAATTATTTCAGCCAAGGCCTTAGAAGAAAACCTAGCTGTCTTGCAAGGCGAAATCGGGATCACTGAAGGATTGTTGATTGGAGGTGGGGTCGACAAACCGCTAGGTGAATTCAGTGCGTCTATTGAGGTTTTGCGCACCGGACTCTTCGAAAAGTACGGGTTCAGTAAATTAGGTTTAGCGGGTCATCCTGAAGGTTGCCCAGACATTCCAGATGCCGACTGCGCCTTGGCTATTAAAGAAAAAAATGACTATGCCCGCAACACCGATATGAGTCTGTATCTGGCAACGCAGTTTGTGTTCGAGGCAGCGCCAATACTGGCCTGGGAGAAAAAGATCCGAGAGCAGGGTAATGTATTGCCAGTCTATGTAGGTATTCCTGGTTTGGCGACGATCAAGACTTTGCTGCGCCATGCGCAGCATTGTGGAGTTGGTCCATCAGTGCGTATGTTAACGCGAAGTCCGATCAATATGCTGAAATTGACGCTTAAAGACTCTTTTTTGGGTCAATACGTTAACGCTCCCTCTTCAGAACCAAGCCAGCTACTGCGTGATTTAATCACAGGTATCCAGGCTGACCCTGATTGCTTGATTCGGCAGTGCCATCTGTATCCTCTGGGTGGGTTAAAAAAATCGGCTGCATGGATGTACAAAATACAAGACGGTGAATTTGAATTTGCCGGTAAAGGTCTGACAACGACGTAACAAGAAAAGCTTAAAATAACGTTTTTTAGGTAAAATTAGACATACCCTTAGGATTTATTATGACCATTACAACACTGAGCTCCGCCACCAGAGAAGTTAAGATTGGCTTTAACCAACCCTTTGTTATTATTGGCGAGCGTATAAATCCTACCGGCCGCAAAATTCTTGCGGAAGAAATGAAAAATGGCGATTACAGCCGTGTTGAAGCTGACGCTCTAGCTCAGGTTCTAGCCGGAGCGCAGATGCTTGATGTCAATGCGGGTATCCCACTGGCAGATGAGCCGCGTATTTTGGCTGAGTCTATTCAATTGGTGCAGTCCATTACAGACGTACCGATTAGTATTGATTCATCAATTATTGAGGCTCTTGAAGCTGGGTTGTCGGTATATCAAGGCAAGGCACTAGTGAACTCGGTAACGGGTGAAGATGAGGTACTTGAACGTGTGCTACCGCTGGTCAAGAAGTATGGTGCTGCGGTAGTGGCAATTTCAAACGATGAGACGGGTATTTCAGAGGATCCTGATGAGCGCTTTGCCGTGGCTAAAAAGATAGTTGAGCGTGCTGCTGATTATGGAATTCACTACAGTGATATCATTGTTGATCCTCTGGTAATGCCTATCGGTGCTATCAATTCTGCAGGCTTGCAGGTCATGCATGTGGTGCGACGCTTGCGAGAAGAATTGAAAGTAAATACCACCTGTGGTGCCTCCAACGTTAGTTTTGGTTTGCCGAACCGCAATGGTATTAACAGTGCGTTTTTAACCATGGCTATGGGCGCAGGTATGACGTCTGCGATTACCAGTCCACTGCATGCTGAAGTCATGCAAGCAGTGCGTGGCGGTGATGTGATGATGGGTAATGATCCGAATTGTGCGCGCTGGATTAAGGCGTATCGACAAGCCCCAGCCCCTGGTACAGAGCGCGTACGTGGTGGTCGTCGCAAGCGTGCATAAAATTGCCTAAGATTATTGTGAAACGATAAAAAATAATAGGTAAGTCTGATGACTGAAAAGCAGGTCAAGGTTGTATTTACGCCGTCCGGTCGACGTGGCAGTTTTCCCATTCACACGCCCTTGCTTGATGCGGCACGTAGTTTGGGTGTAGACATAGACTCAGTGTGCGGTGGACGTGGTCTCTGTGGTCGGTGTCAGATCACCTGTGCCGAAGGCGCATTTCCTAAGCATCAAATACATTCTGCCACTACCCATCTGTCGCCCTTAAGTGACACCGAAAAAAACTATAGTCAGCGGAAAAAACCTCTAGCTAGCGGTCGTCGATTAAGCTGTCACACCTTATTACTTGATGATTGCGTCATTGACGTGCCCCCTGAGAGTCAAGTGCATCGGCAAGTGGTCCGTAAAGACGCTGAACATCGTGACATTGAATTAGACGCCGCTACACGCCTTTATTTTGTCGAAGTGCCAGAGCCAGACATGGAGGTGCCTAAGGGTGACTTGCAGCACTTACTCGAGGCGCTGGAGGCTGAGTGGGGCTTAACTGGGTTGATTTGTGACACCCTGTTACTGAGAAGTTTACAGCCCGCACTGAAAAAGAGTGGTCGGTCCTTGACAGTAGCCGTGCATAAAAATACCTCCATTGTCGCGCTATGGCCTGGGGTTCATCTCAACGCCTATGGTGTGGCGGTAGATGTTGGCTCAACTACAGTGGCAGTGCACCTTTGTGACCTCTCAAGTGGGGAAGTATTGGCCAGTGCTAGCATGATGAACCCGCAAATTCGCTTCGGCGAAGATCTCATGAGCCGAGTGTCTTACGTGATGATGCATCCAGAAGGCGCTGCAGAGATGACCGCCAGTATTCGTGGTGCGTTAAATGACCTGTTTGCCAATGTCGCTAAACAGGTTAAAGGTGCGGNTGAGGATATTCTAGAGATAACCCTAGTGGCCAATCCGATTATGCATCANCTTCTGCTCGGTATTGATCCAGTAGAACTAGGTGGNGCACCTTTTGCGTTGACGACCGATGCAGCTATTGAAGTTGCAGCACGGGAGTTAGATTTAAAGATCAATTATGGGGGNAGNNTTTATGTATTGCCTTGCATTGCTGGTCATGTTGGTGCGGATACCGCAGGGGTTATCCTCTCTGAAGAGCCCCAAAAGCAGGACAAAATGACGCTGCTAGTGGACGTAGGAACTAATGCGGAGATTGTACTTGGCGACAAGAACCGTTTGTTGGCCTGTTCTAGTCCAACAGGGCCTGCTTTTGAGGGCGCTCAAATAAGTTCGGGTCAACGCGCTGCTGCTGGAGCCATAGAGAGAGTGCGTATTGATCCGCAATCCTTAGAACCTCGTTTTAGAGTGATTGGGTCCGAGCTCTGGTCCAATGAGACTGACTTTGACGGGCAGATTACCAAGTTCGGTGTAACAGGTATCTGTGGTTCAGGTATTATTGAAGTGGTCGCTGAAATGTATTTGGCGGGCATTATTACCGTCGACGGGGTTATTGATGGGTCTCTAGCGGCCCAAAGTGATCGAATTATTGCCGATGGCCGCACTTTCTCTTATGTCTTGTATCAGCCCGATATCACCGAGATTCTTGGTATTGAACGCCAATCGCCCATTACCATTACTCAAAATGATGTCCGTCAAATTCAATTGGCCAAAGCGGCACTCTATGCTGGGGTTAAGCTGTTAATGGACAAGATCGGCACTGACCATATTGATCGTATTCGGCTTGCCGGTGCCTTTGGCAGTCATATCAATGTCAAGCATGCCATGGTGCTGGGGTTGATTCCTGATTGCGCGCTTGATCAGGTGTCTTCTGCGGGTAACGCTGCCGGCACTGGCGCTAGAATCGCTCTGCTTAACCGCCAATCACGCAATACCATTGAATCTCTGGTGACTAATATCGAAAAGATTGAAACGGCAATGGAGCCAAAATTTCAACAATACTTTGTTGATGCGATGGCTTTTCCTAACAAAACCGACCCCTTCCCAAATCTCTTTTCTGTGGTAGAAAAGCCTGCCGAAAAAGCCCTGGTTGAAGCGCCAGGTGGGCGTAAACGCAGACGTAAATAAAAGTCTTCTTGAAATCCTTTTCATGGCATATACTCGCGGCAAGAGCCTCTTCCAAAAGGCCAATCCTGAAATGTAATGCGTGCGTCCTGAGCTATACTCTTGACGGGGGTTTTAATAATGTTCAACTCATCAAACCTAAATGTTCCCGAAGCTGAAACTGCTCTGCATGTCAGCTTTTTAATGCTTCCTGAATATACGCTCAGTGCCTTTTCTAATGCTATTGGTATCTTGCGTATGGCCAATAGACTCACTGATCGTGCTCTTTATACCTGGTCTGTACATAGCCTTGATGGTCAGTCAGTCATTTCTAGTGCAGGTCTTGAGTTGACAATAGATGGCAGTCTTGCGGATGCTACAGACGCAAATATTCTGATGGTGTGCGGTGGTTACTCGGTTAAGAAATACTGTAATAAGCTGCTCACTGATGGTCTGCGCAAGATAGCCAAGAGAAAAATCCCCATAGGCGGAATAGATACTGGCACCTACGCACTGGCAGTTGCGGGTCTATTGGATGGTTANCGGTGCACCATTCATTGGGAAAACTTGTCTAGTCTGCGTGAAGAATTTCCACGACTAGAGATTACCTCAAGTCTATTTGTTATTGATCGTGATCGGTATACCTGTTCGGGGGGAATTAGCTCAATCGACCTAATGCTTAATCTCATCGCAAGTATTCATGGCCACCAATTAGTTCAAGAGATTTCTGAGCAGTTTACCTGTGATAGGGTGCGCACTGAAAAAGACGCGCAGCGCGCGCCACTCAAATATTTAATAGGCGCCAGCCAACCGCGACTGGTCGATGCTGTAACGCTGATGGAAAGTAATATCGAAGAGCCTCTGACGCTTGATGAAGTAGCCGACTACGTTGGAATTTCTCGCCGTCAGTTAGAACGTTTATTTAATCGTTACCTGCACTGTGCACCATCAAGGTATTATCTTGAATTGCGATTGTCACGAGCGCGCTTATTATTATTGCAGACATCCATTGCAGTCATTGATGTCGCCATAAGCTGCGGATTCTCAACCGCACCACACTTTAGTAAATGCTACAGTGATCTTTACGGTAAGCCACCTAGTGCTGAACGTCGCGCTCTAAGGTAGTTGGTCTAACGCCGGTAATCGGTTGGTTTTTTTTCAAAGGCTTGGCGAAAAACACGTGAGAAGTGGGCCGTATCTGAAAAGCCACAATCTTGGCCAATTTCAGTAATTAGACGATCCGTGTTTTGCAACAACCAGAGTCCATAACGAAGACGAATTTTTCGATAGAACTTCTGCAAACTTTCCCCAGTGGCACTTACAAATAAACGCTCTAATTGGCGTTTGGAAATACTCATTCTCAATGCTATCTCGTCGCTACTCAGTGGCCGGCTCAGATTTTGTTCCATCAGCAACAGGGCTCTTGCCACCCAACGATTATTCACTTGATAGTCAGCCCCTGATTGCGGTTGGGGCGCGCTAGCTGGCCGTGGTTTGTCCATGACTAAAATCCGCAAACTCTTACGGGCCCAGCTTTGTCCCAAATGGCGCTCAATAATATAGGCGGCCAAATCTGCAGCTACAGCGCCGCCAGCGCAGGTAATTCGGTCGCCATCATCTACAAAAAGCTGGTCGGCAATCGGTGTTACATGGTCGTAGCGGTCGGTTAAATCCTTGTGGTGAAACCAACTGACACAGCAGCGCCGTTGGTCCATTAATCCTGCTCGTATCATGACAAATGATCCGGTGCAGAGACCAATAATGGGTATGTGGGCGTCAGCGGCCTGCCGTAAATAATCAACTACATGCTCACTGCCGGTTAGGGTGTGCTCTAAGAGTCCGCCCACCACCACAATGTAATCAAAATCTGCTGGATTTCGGTAAGCTTCCCAGGGTTTTACCGTGACACCCGCGCTCGAGCTAATGGGCTCTAGTGTCGGCCCCATTACCGTCCACTGACAGTTAATTTGGCGGCTTTGGTCACCTTCATCAGCTGCTAGTCGCAAGGCATCCACAAATGCCGAAAAAGGTAGCAGTGTAAAGCTGGGCATGAGCACAAAACCCACTGTGAGTTGGGCTGAGTGAGTGGCTTTTTTGTGACTTTCAGGCATCTAAAGGCACTTCGGTTAAGTCGTTTTAGTACAACAAAATATGGTCTTATTTCATAACTATAATGACATAGTGGGCGTAAATCGCCTGTTATTGTGTTTATTGTTCTATTTTGTCGTTTTTGAGTCACCCCTTGGCGTTTTTGTTCTAGCAACTGCCATTGCAAAACTGGTCAAATAGACTCTAAATTGATCATTCTTAATGCCGTGGACACAATGAAACGATACTCCGCTTTTAGTCTGTTAAAAAATGCGCTCACTTACCATGAAAATTGGCAAAAAGTGTGGCGGAATCCCACCCCTAAAAAAGATTATGACGTTATTATTGTCGGTGGTGGCGGTCATGGTTTGGCGACTGCCTATTACTTGGCTAAAGTTCATGGTATTACCAATGTTGCTGTGGTCGAAAAGGGCTATTTAGGCGGCGGTAATACGGCGCGAAATACCACTATTATCCGATCTAACTATCTGTGGGATGAAGCGGCCCAGCTTTATGAGCTATCGCTTAAGTTATGGGAAGGGCTTAGCCAGGAACTGAACTATAACGTTATGTTTAGTCAGCGCGGAGTACTTAATCTGGGTCATAACTTGCAAGACATGCGTGACATAGAACGGCGAGTGAATGCGAACCGACTCAATGGTATTGATGGTGAAGTCGTAACTCCTGAACGAATCAAAGAAATAGCGCCGTTGATTAACATCTCGCGCAATAGCCGTTACCCCATTTTAGGCGCCTCATGGCAGCCTCGTGGAGGCACCGCTCGCCATGATGCAGTGGCTTGGGGTTATGCTCGCGGCGCCGATGCGCTGGGCGTGGATATGATTCAGCAGACCGAAGTAACGGGTATTCGTCGTAAGGACGGAGCCGTGGTTGGCGTTGAAACAACCAATGGGTTTATTGGCGCTCGCAAAGTCGCCTGTGTAACTGCCGGAAGCTCAGGTTTAGTCGCTGCCATGGCCGGAATACGACTTCCAGTGGAATCACGACCTTTGCAAGCCATGGTTTCAGAGCCAGTAAAGCCGTGTCTAGACACGGTAGTTATGTCCAATGCAGTGCATGGATATGTCAGTCAGTCAGACAAGGGTGATTTAGTCATTGGTGCTGGAGTGGATAGCTATAACGGTTATGGTCAACGCGGTTCATTTAACGTGATTGAACATACTGTACAGGCAATCTGTGAACTCTTTCCAGCCTTTAGCCGATTACAAATGAACCGACAGTGGGGAGGTATTGTTGATACCTGTCCAGATGCATGCCCTATCATCAGTAAAACCTCGGTAGATGGTCTGTACTTTAATTGCGGTTGGGGAACTGGTGGATTTAAAGCGACGCCCGGATCGGGATTGGTTTTTGCTGACACCGTCGCCAATGACCGGCCTCATCCTTTAGCGGCGGCATTTAACATTGACCGTTTTAATACGGGCGCATTAATCGATGAGCACGGCGCCGCTGGCGTTGCTCACTAATTGTTGGCACTGAGAAGCATCGGAAAAAGACTATGTTATTAATTTATTGTCCACATTGCCAAGAGCACCGTGAAGAAGAAGAATTCAGTTACGGCGGCGAGGCGCATATTACAAGACCTGTTGCCCCTGAGAGCCGGACCGATGCAGAGTGGGGCGATTACCTATTTTTCCGCAAAAATCCTCGTGGTTTGCATCATGAAATGTGGTACCACGGCGTTGGTTGTCGACGGTACTTTAATGCCACACGCAATACCCTAACCTATGAGATTTTAGAGACTTACTTGGTCGGTACTCAGCCACAGATTACCGGGGCAGGCGTATGAATCAAGTAAACCGTCTTTCGACCCCGGGGCGCACCGACCCCAGTAAAGTAATTAATTTTACCTTTAATGGTAAAGCCTATCAGGGTGTTGCGGGTGACACTTTGGCTTCAGCGCTTCTAGCTAATGGCGTCAATGTGGTCGGCCGCAGTTTTAAATACTCTCGTCCGCGGGGTATTGTGGGGCATGGCATGGAAGAGCCCAATGGTATTATTCAATTGGGATCTGGGGCAGCTACAGTCCCTAATTTAAAGGTCACGCAAGTTGAGTTATACGAAGGCCTTGAAGCCTCTAGTGTTAACGGATGGCCGAATGTTAATTTTGATTTAATGGGCATAATGGGCTTGTTCAGTCGCCTTATGCCTCCTGGGTTTTACTACAAAACGTTTATGTACCCACAAAAGTTATGGATGACCTACGAACACTTTATTCGCAAGGCTGCCGGTCTTGGTAAAACACCCGTAGAAGCCGATCCAGATACCTACGAAAAAATCAATCAGCACTGTGATGTTTTAGTGGTGGGTGCAGGGCCTGCCGGTTTATTGGCTGCTCTTGAGGCAGGTTTAACCGGCGCTAGAGTCATTGTTGCCGACGAGCAGAGTGAATTTGGCGGCAGTTTGTTGGGCTCTAAAGAGCAGATTGACGGTGTCTCTGCTGGTCAGTGGATAGAATCGATTAATACGCAATTAGCATCTCTGGATAACGTGCAGCGACTGACTCGCAGTACCGTATTTGGCTATTATGACCACAACTTTTTAACCATCTTGGAAAGACGGACTGATCACTTGGGGTTGAAGGCGGTTTGTGGGCCACGGCAGTGTATGCATCGAGTGAGAGCAAAGCGGGTGGTATTGGCCGCAGGTGCGTTTGAAAGACCGCTAGTGTTTGCTCACAACGATATTCCAGGTGTTATGCAAGCGTCCTCAGTGTCTACCTATATCAACCGATTTGGCGTGGCGCCTGGGCGTAAATTAGTCCTTGCCACTAACAATGACAATGCTTACCGCACAGCACTCGACTGGCATAATGCTGGCCGCGAAGTGGTGGCAGTGGTTGACTCTCGTACCGCACCCAGCGGCGAGTTAGTGGCGTCAGTTAAAGCGCTTGGGATCTCGGTTTTTGATGGCAGTGGAGTCATTGAAGCCAAAGGCGGAAAACGAGTACGATCGGCGCTTGTCGCCGCACTTAATACCGAAGGGACGCAGGTTGTGGGCCCAGTGCAAACCGTAGCCTGTGATCTTATCGCTACTTCAGGGGGGTGGAGTGCAGCAATTCACTTGAGCTCTCACACTGGTGCTAAACCAGTTTGGGATGAAAAAATCGTCAGCTTTAGGCCCGGTGAGTCAAAACAGCAAGAGCGCTCCGTCGGCTCCTGTAATGGTACCTTTGGCCTTGCTGAAGGCCTTATAGAGGGCGCAACGGCAGGAGCAGAAGCGGCCAAGCTTGAAGGTTTTGGAGACGGTGTTGTAAAACGCCCATTGCCATCGGTGAATCAGGTTGTTGAGCAACCTCAGCAAGCGCTATTTTTAGTCCCCCACACTAAGCCCACCAGTCGTGCACCTAGTCAATTTGTTGATTTCCAGCTAGACGTCAGCGCTAGCAGTATAGAATTGGCGGTGTTGGAGGGCTTTGAGTCAGTAGAGCATGTTAAGCGCTACACAGCCCTCGGCTTTGGTACCGATCAGGGAAAATTAGGTAATATTAATGGTATGGCAATATTGGCCAATGCCCTAGGCCAAAGTATCAGTGCCACTGGCACAACTATTTTTCGGCCTTCTTACACTCCCACCACCTTTGGTGCCATTGCCGGTAGGGATATTAAGGATCTATTTGACCCTGAGCGATACACCTCCGCACATCGTTGGCACGCAGAGCAGGGTGCTGAATTTGAAGATGTGGGTCAGTGGAAGCGCCCGTGGTATTTTCCTCAGGGCAACGAAACAATGCAACAGGCGGTTAATCGAGAATGTTTAGCCGTGCGCAAGAGCGTCGGTATTTTGGATGCTAGTACGCTTGGAAAAATAGATATTCAAGGGCCAGATGCCGCTGAATTCATCACCCGTATGTACACTAATTCTTACCTCAAATTAGCGTCCGGAAAGTGCCGTTATGGGGTCATGCTAAAAGAAGACGGCATGATCTTTGATGATGGTGTTTGTGCGTGTTTAGCCGACAATCATTATCTAATGTTCACCACTACTGGCGGGGCCGCGGGCGTCTTGGCGTGGCTTGAGCTTTGGCAACAAACTGAATGGCCTGAATTACAGGTTTACTTCACGTCTGTCACCGATCATTGGGCCACCGCAACTATTACCGGCCCTAATGCGCGTAAGGTGCTAGCCAAAGTCTGCCAAGGCATTGACTTAGGTTCTGATGATTTCGACTTCATGGACTGGCGCGATGGCACGGTAGCTGGTGTTTCTGCTCGGGTGTTTCGTATTAGTTTTACCGGCGAACTGTCTTATGAAATTAACGTGTCCGCTGACTATGGGCGCCATGTTTGGGAAAAATTGATCGAGGCCGGGGCTGAATTTGATATTACCCCCTATGGTACAGAGAGCATGCATGTGTTGCGTGCTGAAAAGGGCTTTATTATTGTCGGCCAAGATACCGATGGATCAATGACCCCAGCAGACATGAACATGGACTGGGTCGTAGGCAAAAACAAAGCCTTTAGCTTTATCGGCAAGCGCTCTCTGGAACGAAGTGATTCAGTCCGCGAAAATCGTAAACAGCTAGTGGGCCTTAAAACTGTGAACCCAGTTTCTGTTTTACCTGAGGGCTCACAAATAGTAAACGACCCCAAACAGGCCATTCCAATGACCATGCAAGGACACGTTACCTCAAGCTATTACAGCGCGAATATGGGTCATTCTATTGCTCTGGCGGTAGTTAAAGGGGGGTTGAGCCGCATGGGTGACACTGTGTATTGCCCAGCAGCCGACGGCAGCATTATCGCCGCTGAAATTGTTAGTTCGGTATTTTATGATCCCAAGGGAGAGCGCCAGAATGTCTGAATTAGATATTAAATACTCGATGATGCAGTCACCACTGCACTATCTAAAAGGGCAGAGCGCCTCTGATCAGACGAAAAATACTGGTTGGGGCTTAACGGTAACTGAGACTAATCATGGTTGTTATCTAAACCTGCGTGGCGATGCTAACAATGCAGATTTTTCCGCAAGCATTAAAACGGTGTTGAACTTGGCTCTTCCAGTGGTAGTTAGCACCTATGTCAGTAATGACTCTGCGGCACTATTTTGGCTTGGGCCTGACGAGTGGATGATTGTTAGCAGTCAATCTGCTGAGACGCTGCAAGCAGCGCTTCGTCACACGTTAAAAGGACATGTTTCTATTGTCGATGTCACCGGTGGTCAAACTCAAATTAATCTGCGCGGTTCCTCCGTCCCAATGGTGCTTAAAAAAGCCAGTGGCTACGATTTTGAAGGTTGGACGTTAGACGATGCAGGCACCAAGCATTGTGTGCAAACCAATTTTGCTAAGGCCACTGCGCTAGTGTCTGCAAACGCAGACGGTAGCATCAACCTCACCATTCGGCGCAGCTTCGCCGACTATATTGCTCAGTGGCTGCTAGATGCCGGGCGAGAGCATGGTTGCTTAATACAGGGTTAGTCGACAGGCCGACTCTGGTTGTTGTATTAAGAATATCCACCTAATTAATTAAAAATCAATTCTAATTCTGCTAATATACTCTCCTAATTAGACGGCCTCTTAGTCCGTCGTCCATCATACCAATGACATCTAATTTGATCAGCATATTAAGGAATAGTAATGAATACTCGGATTGAGCGGGACAGTATGGGCGAGCTAGCAGTCCCTGAAACAGCACTGTATGGAGCGCAGACCCAACGCGCTATTAACAATTTCCCAGTCAGTGGCAAGTCCATGCCTGAGGCGTTCATTCGCGCTTTGTTGACAGCCAAGTCTGCGGCGGCCCAAGCCAATGCTAAGCTAGCGTTACTGCCTGCCAATGTGGCCACCGCCATTAGTGAGGTTGTTGCCCAATTATTGGCAAACCCAGAGTTAATGAGTCATTTCCCTGTGGATATTTATCAAACAGGGTCTGGCACAAGCTCAAATATGAATGCCAATGAAGTACTAGCCACCTTAGCGTCGGCTAAAGTCGGTGAAGCGGTCAGTGCTAATGACCATGTCAACTATGGTCAGAGCAGTAACGATATCATTCCAACCACCATTCATATCAGTGCAACCATTGAGGTTACGGAGCAATTGTTACCGGCCTTAGAGCACTTGCACAGTGTCATTGTGTCAAAGGCAAAGACCGTGGATCATCACATTAAAACCGGCCGGACACACCTGATGGATGCAATGCCTGTGCGTCTTAGCCAGAGTCTACTTAGCTGGGCAAGTCAGATTGAACAAAATATCTTCTTTATTAAAGCGATCCTACCTAAATTACAGACGCTTGCTCAAGGCGGAACCGCCGTTGGCACGGGTATTAATGCACACCCTGACTTTGCGGCTGAATTTAGCAAGCAGTTAAGTGCTGTCACTGGCATAGCGTTTTCACCGGCGGACAATTTNTTCACTCATATCAACACACAAGATGTGGTTGTGGCCTTGTCTGGCCAGTTGAAAACNACAGCAGTGTCTATTATGAAAATTGCTAACGATTTGCGCTGGATGAACTCTGGCCCATTGGCAGGTCTGGGAGAAATTGCCCTTGAAGCACTGCAACCAGGCTCATCAATTATGCCCGGCAAGGTCAATCCAGTCATACCAGAGGCGGCTACTATGGTCTCTGCGCAGGTTATTGGTAACGATGCAGCCATCACTATTGGCGGGCAGGCTGGCAACTTTGAGCTAAACGTTATGCTGCCAATGATTGCCGACAACATTCTATCGAGTATTAAGTTACTGGCTAATGTCAGCCGGCTACTTGCTGACAAGGCCATAGCAACCTTCACCGTCAACGAAGACCAACTGCAACTTGCCTTGGGCCGTAATCCCATCTTAGTCACGGCGTTAAATCCCATTATTGGTTATGCCAAAGCTGCTGAGATTGCTAAGAAAGCGTACAAAGAGGGAAGGGCTGTTCTGGATGTTGCCGAACAAGAAACAGATATTCCAAGAGCTGAGCTAGAGAAACTGTTAGACCCAGCTAAGTTGACGAAAGGCGGTTTGGGCTAGTCTAACTTCGGGTTTAAGGTTTTATGCATACAAAAACAACAATGACTATTCAATGAACAGAGAGGATTAGTAATGGGAAGTTTGTCAGGAAAAACGTTATTTATTAGTGGCGCTAGCCGCGGTATCGGCCTCGCGATTGCAAAGCGAGCAGCGGCTGATGGTGCTAATATTGCCATTGCGGCAAAAACCACTGAACCGCATCCACGTTTAAGTGGCACTATTTACACGGCGGCGGCAGAAATTGAAGCCGCCGGNGGCAAAGCGNTGCCACTAGTTGTTGATGTACGTTTTGAAGATCAGGTTCAAGCCGCGATGGAAAAAACCNCCGCAGAATTTGGTGGCATCGATATTTTAATTAATAATGCCAGTGCAATTAACTTGGCNAGNACCGAATCAGTGTCGATGAAAGGCTACGATCTGATGCATAATATTAACACGCGGGGCACGTTCTTATGCTCGCAAAAAGCGGTGCCATTTTTACGCAAATCAGATAATCCACACGTCTTAAACCTGTCACCGCCATTGAATATGGAAGTGCGCTGGTTTCAAAACCACGTAGCCTACAGCATGGCTAAATACGGCATGAGCATGTGCGTGTTGGGTATGCACAGCGAATTCGCCCGAGACGGCATAGCCTTTAACGCTCTTTGGCCACGAACCGCCATTGCCACAGCAGCCGTGGCCAACCACTTAGGCGGAGACTTAATGGTAGCGCGTTCAAGAACTGTTGATATTATGGCTGATGCTGCGCATATCATTCTTACCCGTGATAGTCGCGAACATACCGGTAACTTCTATGTGGATGATGAAGTTCTGGCGGCTGAGGGTATTACCGATCTCAATGGCTATCAGGTGGATACAGCACTGGATATTTCAGAGTTAGCACCAGATTTCTTCGTATAAATTATGTTTCATTAATTGTATAAGGCTCCTCTCTAAGGGAGTTTTATGCAGTTAATATTTGTAGGCGGTGGATCGCGGATGTCAAAAAAAAGTCCACATAGTGAGTCTGTGGCCCCATGAACTTAGAAGTGACCAAGTCAGTTTTTTGCTTATTTATTGTCTCAGCGGTATTTTCTTGACCTGTCGTTGTTTGAGGCGAGCAGTAAACGGATAACCAGTTTACGGTGGGTTATTCTGTTAGAATAAAGTCTTTACCGCCGACTTTAGCCTTAGTCAAAGGCTAGCCTTGACTAAACCACCGTTGCTTTCTACACAAAATACGAGAATTCCTTTGTCACAATCTGACTTTGCCAGTTTAGGCCTAAACCCCGCCTTAGTAGATAACCTTGCAAGCTTGGGTTACGCCGCAATGACACCCATTCAGGCGCAAGCTTTACCGCCTATTTTGGTCAAGAAAGACGTTATTGCTAAGGCCAAAACTGGCTCTGGTAAAACCGCAACCTTCGCCTTAGGGTTGTTGCATAACCTTGATGTAAAACGGTTTCGTGTCCAAACCCTAGTGCTGTGCCCAACCCGAGAGTTGGCAGATCAAGTGGCGGTGGAAATACGCAAAATTGCCCGTGGCATTCACAATGTTAAGGTACTCACCCTTTGCGGTGGCATGGCCTTTGGGCCTCAAGTGGGTTCATTAGAACATGGCGCNCACATTATAGTAGGCACCCCAGGGCGGGTTGAAGAACACCTGCGCAAAGCTAACCTTANCCTAGATAACCTAACAACATTGGTGCTAGATGAAGCAGACAGAATGTTGGACATGGGTTTCCAGCAGGCGCTAGATGATATTATTAGCTACATNCCTGAACAGCGGCAAACGCTGTTATTTAGTGCTACTTATCCGNTAAAAATTGAGAAAATTGCACAGCGCATTATGCAATCACCAGTNATGGTAGAAGTGCACGACAGTCACAGCAAGCAAAGCATTGTGCAAACGCTTTATCAGGTAGACAGCAATGAAGCCCGCATAGACGCCATTAGGCTGTTGTTGCAGTCCCACCAACCAGAAAGCACGCTTATTTTCTGTAATACCAAAATAGACACTGACCACGTGGCCAACGAATTGCGCGCAGCAGGTTACGAAGCCTCAGCGCTACATGGTGATTTAGAGCANAAACAGCGCGACCAAACCCTAGTNCGTTTTGCCAATCGCAGTGCNTCNATACTTGTCGCCACCGATGTGGCCGCTCGCGGTTTAGACATTNAAGCCTTAGATTTAGTGATTAATTACCAAATTGCCCGGGAGTTAGAGGTGCACACCCATCGCATTGGTCGCACCGGTCGTGCCGGCGCTCAAGGCATTGCCTGTAGTCTGCATACACAACGAGAAAACCACAAAGTTGGGGTCTTAGAAGATTATTTAAAGCAAAAGCTTGAGCGCGGTGACTTGCCATCCATAAGTTTGTTGCAGCAACCTCCGTTTGCGCCGCCCATGGTTACCCTTCAAATTGGTGGCGGTAAAAAGCAAAAGCTTAGACCCGGCGATATTGTCGGTGCCTTAACCGGCGTTGATGGTATTCCAGGGAGTGACATTGGCAAAATACAGGTAGGCGATCAGTGGGCCTATGTCGCAGTAGCTCGTGCCCATGGTAAAACCGCCTTTAAAAAACTCAGCGAGGGCAAGCTTAAGGGCCGTAGCTTTAAAGTCAGGCATGTTAGGGCATAGCTGCATACACAAAAGAGTGCGACTTTTAGCGTTATCGGGCTCTAAAATAATAGGGAGACCCCGTGCTTGAAGTCTTGTCATCAATATCTAAAAAATTAGTCTGGACCAAGCCTATAACGCTAATGATAACGCTGATATTTATGATCATGCTTTTATCATCCATTTTTAATGTGGGCTACTTTAAGGATGACATTTATTTAATACCCAGCTTAGTTGGGGCTCTGTGGGCCGGCCTACTTTTCAATTTAGTGCATGTTTTTCCACATCTGCCACAAAAGTCTAATAAAGATATAGCGTTGCTCTCTAGGCTTAAGCTCAGGCTTATAAGGTTCATTTTTAGTCTTCTTGCATTAGGGTTTTTGGTTTTAACTGTCGTGGTAGTTATGTTAAGTTTCAAATTATTAGGCATCTGGCGTGCAGACTTTTGAGGGCGCAACTGTATTACTCACCAGGATATGTATACTGTAAGGATAAAAAAATAGTCATACTTAATTGGGGTACTTAGTTATGTTTACACGAATGGACAGCAGCACTGCAGAAGAGTGGCAGCATATTACTGAACAGCACATGCCGCATATTCAAGACATGCCCAAACGCGTTATTTCAATGCTAGAACAGTTATCAGAACTAACCTTGGGTTTCGGTACCGACCAACTACACCATGCTCTGCAAACAGCCACCATGGCCAGAAGGGCGGGTGCTGATGACGAGATGATTTTAATCAGTTTAATTCACGATATTGGCAAGGTGGTTAACGTGCTTAATCACGGCCAAATTGTGGCCGAAATTGTCAAACCCTATGTTAGTGACGATGCGTACCATATTCTTAGAACGCATCAAGACTTTCAGGGTGAACACTACTACCAATACATGGGCAAACCCCAAGACCTGCGCAAGCAATACACAAGCGAAGCGTGGTACCCAAAAGCTATTGAATTTACCGACAAATGGGACCAAGCTGCCTTTGACCCCAGTTATCAAACAGACTCTTTAGCGTCGTTTGAACCCTTAATTAATACGTTCTTTACTATGCCGCGAGCCCTCTAAATTTATAAGCGAGATGGCTCTTGAGGCCTAAAGTCTTATCTTTTTAATACCACATCCCTAAAACAGTGGAAGCGTCGATGCTATAGGGGCGACCAACACTACCTTTTTTTACTATCTTTTCAGTATTGTTATAGCGTCTGGTGTTTGGCTCATGTTCAGGGAAAAAGCACCATTTTCACCTACTGCTTTAATTTGGCCGCTGATCATTGCGATCTGTTTATTTTTAAGTGTATGGTTTTTTAACTTGTCACTATTAAATATTGATGTGTCAGCTGCATCTCCAATACGGGCGCTATTTTTTATTATTACCGTTGCATTGGCCATAGTCTTTGCTAATGAGCAGTCGGGACCGCTTGGAACCGCTGGTATTGGTTTAGCGATCGTTGCGATTATATTAATTGGCATAGATCAGAGCACTATCTAACGTGCTTATCAAATCGAGGCGCGGGCCAAATGAACAACTTCTCGTTTGGTGATTCCATACATATGGGATGAAGATTTAAAAATGGTGGGCCCAGTAGGACTTAAACCTACGACCGATCGATTATGAGTTGAGCGCTCTAAACAGCTGGAGTTTTTTGTTCTATGCTTAATATACATACGCGTATAAAAATAAATTTAAGTTCTTATTAGTAGAGAGTGTCAATCATGAATATGAAGGAAGCGGTTACAAGTGCGGTGTTTAAAAAATATGCCACTATTGAAGGGAGAGCATCTAGGTCAGAGTATTGGTGGTTTACTCTATTTTCAGCTTTGGGCGGTATATTATTTTATGTCATAGATGCAGTGCTTGGGTGGCAGTTTGGTGAACCCGATATTTTTGGTAATCGAGCAGGAGTCCTAAACTTACTGTTCAGATTAGCGCTTTTGGTTCCTATAGTTTGTGTAACAGCAAGGCGTTTACATGACGTTAATAGAAGCGGTTGGTGGATGCTTATTCCGTTGACTGTAATCGGAATTATTCCT
>JGI24539J26755_10000517_pt1 | contig 18322 bp, 18 predicted proteins | sample NorSeaMetagenome_2_FD_26755 | JGI IMG/M metagenome (IMG submission 26755) | reverse complement strand
TTTTTTGAATTATCACGGAGAAACAACCGATGTCGAAAAGAGCGAGAGCACTTTTCCTGGGTCTGCTGAGTCCAGCGATTTTAACACTCGTTGTGGGCGGCGCTAGCGCCGAAGATGCAGCGTGGAATCTCAACATGCCAAGAGGCGTTACAGAAGTCAGTCAGGCTGCTTATGATATTCACATGATCATGATATGGGTATGTACCGTCATTGGTGTACTTGTATTTGGATTCATGTTTTATATCATGTTCGCGCACAGAAAATCCCGTGGTGTTACAGCAGCAAATTTTCACGAGAACCTGACCGTAGAGATTCTCTGGACGATTGTCCCAGCTCTTATACTTATTGTCATGGCAGTGCCAGCGACGACCGCCCTGCTCAAGGTCTACGATACTGAAAATCCGGACATTGATATCAAAGTTACAGGATACCAATGGAAGTGGCAGTATGAGTATATTGGTGAAGGCGTGAAATTCATGAGTGAATTGCGCACTTCGCAGGACGAACAGTATGGCCGCGCGCCCAAGGGCGAGCACTATCTTCGCGAAGTAACTCAGCCATTGGTTATCCCAGCTAACAAAAAAGTACGTTTTTTGATCACTGGTAATGACGTTATCCACAGCTGGTGGGTGCCAGACTTTGCAGTTAAGCGTGATGCTATTCCCGGCCTCTTCACNGCGGCTTGGGCAAAAACTGATCAGCCTGGCGTTTACGTTGGTGCCTGTACTGAATTATGCGGTAAGGACCACTCACGGATGCCTGTTGTTGTTGAAGTAAAGGAAGAGGCNGAATACGACGCATGGCTCGCTGGAAAGAAAGAAGAGGCGGTTATTTATCAGTCCACCATCGGTAAGGAGTGGACCAATCAGGAGCTATTGGCTAAGGGTGAAGCTGTTTATGCTGTGTCTTGTGCCGGTTGCCACCAGGCCGCTGGAGAAGGTATCNCCGGCGTTTTCCCAGCACTTGTTGGCAGCTCAATTGTCACCGGACCTGTAGAAGGGCACATTGGGATTCTGATNAATGGTGTTGCAGGTTCTGCGATGCAATCTTTTGCAGATCAGCTCTCAGAAGTAGATATAGCTGCAGTTATTCATTACAAACGCAATTCTTGGGGCAACGACATGGGTGACATTGTTCAGCCAGTTGATGTTCTCAATTACAAACAAAATCAATAGAGGAAGATCTTAAATGGCTCACGGACCTTCAGAAAACTTTTTTAGTCGCTGGCTTTTCAGTACCAATCACAAAGACATTGGCACGCTTTATTTGTGGTTTAGTTTCGCTATGTTCTTGCTCGGTGGCGCATTTGCTATGGTTATCCGCGCCGAGCTCTTTCAGCCCGGAATGCAGCTCATAAAACCTGAGTTCTTTAATCAAATGACCACAATGCATGGTCTGGTTATGGTGTTTGGCGCAATTATGCCGGCCTTTGTTGGTCTGGCTAATTGGATGATTCCAATGATGATTGGTGCACCAGACATGGCGTTACCGAGAATGAACAATCTGAGCTTCTGGATTCTTCCATTNGCTTTCGCAATTTTGGTGTCAACGCTCTTTATGGAAGGCGGTGGCCCTAACTTTGGTTGGACGTTCTATGCGCCCCTGTCCACGACTTATGCCCCGGATACGGTGAACTACTTTATCTTTGGTGTTCACATCATGGGGGCATCGTCCATCATGGGGTCAATCAATATTATTGCTACCGTCATGAACATGCGCGCTCCAGGCATGACCTACATGAAAATGCCATTGTTTGTTTGGACTTGGGTAATCACTGCATTTTTACTCGTTGCAGTAATGCCAGTCTTGGCCGGCGCTGTAACTATGATGTTAATGGACATTAATTTTGGAACAAGCTTCTTCGATGCGGCTGGCGGCGGTGATCCGGTATTATTCCAGCACGTGTTCTGGTTCTTCGGACATCCAGAGGTTTACATCATTATTCTGCCAGCGTTTGGTGTAGTATCACAGATTATTCCAACCTTTAGCCGCAAGCCTCTGTTCGGCTACTCTTCAATGGTTTATGCCACGGCATCGATTGCATTCTTGTCGTTTATTGTTTGGGCTCATCATATGTTTACTGTTGGTATGCCAATTGCGGGCGAGTTGTATTTTATGTACGCCACTATGCTGATTGCTGTTCCAACTGGCGTGAAAGTATTTAACTGGGTGACAACCATGTACAAAGGTGCGCTTACCTTTGAAACGCCCATGTTATTTAGTATTGCTTTTGTCATTCTGTTCACTTTTGGCGGCTTCACTGGAATGATGCTGTCAATTGCGGCAGCGGATACGCAGTACCACGATACTTATTTTGTGGTCGCGCATTTCCACTATGTAATGGTTGCCGGAGCTGTATTTAGTGGAACAGCGGCGGTCTACTACTGGCTGCCGAAGTGGTGTGGCAGAATGTATGATGAAACGATGGGAAAATTGCAGTTTTGGATTGCCTTCATCGCCTTCAACATTACCTTTATGCCCCAGCATTTCTTGGGTCTTGCCGGGATGCCGCGACGTTACTCTGACTACGGACTGCAGTTTGCAGATTGGAACATGGTCTCGAGTATTGGAGCATTTATGTATGGNGGCGCTCAGTTACTATTTTTATACAANGTCATCCGGACCATTGGATGGGGTAAGCCGATCAGTGACCCTAAGGTTTGGGAAGGTGCGGAAGGACTTGAGTGGACACTGCCCACGCCTGCCCCGTTCCACACATTCTCTACGCCTCCTGTGGTTAAGTAACCGAGNTATAGCGATATGAATAATTCAAACACACACCGCAGCGTGATTATCAGATCGTTGTTTGGTGTGGTTGTGATGTTCATGTTTGCAATCTTTGTTTTGCCGCCGTTGTATGATTTGTTTTGCGAGATTACAGGGATTGGCGGCAAAACTGCAGGCGCTTACACTGCGACTGAGATTACCGTGGACACATCGCGGGAGGTTGAAGTCCAGTTTGTGGCGACTAACAATGCAACCATGCCTTGGGATTTCTTCCCGGTTGAGCATAAGGTAATGGTTCATCCGGGAGAGTCTAAAGAAATAGTATTTTATGCGAGAAACCGCACCGGTTCTGACATGATTGGACAGGCTATTCCAAATGTGCTCCCCAACAGTGCCGCTGATTATTTCCTGAAGACAGAATGTTTTTGTTTCAATAACCAGCCCTTGGCTGCTGGAGAGGAAGCAGAGCTTGCGGTCGTTTTTATTATTGACCCTGACTTGCCAGCAAGTGTAAACACGGTCACTTTGTCGTATACGATTTTTGATATAACAGACCGTGTTCCGATGCAGGTCTCACAAGTACAGTAAATGGAGAAGAAAGATGTCAACAGAAGGTAGTTATTACGTACCCGAGCAAAGCAAGCTTCCCTTGTTAGCTGCTTTAGGCATGGGAACGATGGCAGTTGGTGCAGCCAGCTGGGTTATCGAGGGCGGAACATCGACAATCTTCTTGATTGGTACAGCCATAATGGCGGCGGTCATGTACAAGTGGTGGAGCGTGGTTATTGAAGAAAACACCCAAGGTATCGTAAGTGACCAATTAAAGTACTCTTATGTGTTGGGCATGTACTGGTTTATTTTCTCCGAGTTAATGTTCTTTGTATGCTTCTTTGGTTCTTTGTTTTACGTAAGAGTATTGGTCGGGCCTTGGATTGGTGGTGAAGCCGCTATAGGACTGTTTGATGATACGCCTACCGATGCTGCGATAGCTAACGCCACTCACCTGTGGTCAGGGTATGACGCAACCTGGCCGCCACTAGTGACGCCAGACCAAGCTGTTAATGCAGAGGCGGCTAAATTTGTAGGCCCTCAAGAGGCGATGAGCTGGCCTGGATTAACTCAGTTGCTGAGTTGGCTGCCGCTGTGGAATACCATTGTACTGATAACCTCAAGTGGGACAGTGCACGTTGCCCACCATGCCTTGAAAGAAGGCAACCGTAAGAAGTTCGTTCAGTGGTTGGGGCTTACTGTTTTATTAGGCGTTTTCTTTCTGTTTCTCCAAGCTGAAGAATACATTCATGCCTACCAAGAGTTGGGGCTAACCTTAGAATCGGGTATTTATGGAACGACCTTCTTCCTACTCACCGGATTCCACGGAGCACACGTAACTCTGGGTACCATCATGCTATTGATCGCGTTCCTTCGCGGCCTAAAAGGACACTTTAATGAAAGTGATCACTTTGGCTTTGAGGCGGCGGCTTGGTACTGGCACTTTGTTGACGTGATTTGGATAGGCTTGTTTATTATTGTCTATGTACTTGGCTAACTGACCAACTGAGTAGGAAAACGGCTAGGTAGTTCCTGGCCGTTTTTATCTGTACTATAAAAATCTAAGGCTTAGTTGAACGTTGCGGTGTTGTTTGTGAGGCATCAGGATGAAGTTGCTTATCCCAAGGGGCCTGACTGCCGATCTGTCCTGTAGCAGCACCATAGACTATGGTTGCAATAAGGAGCGCCGCGAGCGTCACGCGCATACCAAGACTGTTAAATAGTCGACGTTTAGAGTCACCCAGGTCTTTGACCAGAAACCGTAGTCCAGTAAATAGACTCACGAGGATGGCGATAAACAGAATAACGATAATCGATTTTAGAATCATGATTGTTAAGCCTCTGAACAAGAGTGGGATTTAAACACAAATGAATCAAGACCCCCAATTTTCTCGTGAAAATTTTGAGTGGCAACTCAATGGTAAGATCATTATCTTTGCATTGGTACTGTTTCCTCTTCTTATACTGTTGGGGTTTTGGCAGCTTGAGCGTGCTGAAGAGAAGCGCAGCATTGTTAATGAGTTTCGCACGAACCAGCAGGCAGCGCCGGCGATGTTGGATGATTTACTGGGGGGCCAAAACCATCAGTATCGATCCGCATGGCTAAGCGGTGAATTGAATGGTGAGCGACGAGTGTTCTTGGACAATCGCGTCAAGTACGGCAGGCCAGGCTATGAAGTTCTTGAAGCAATGAGTGTGCCGAGCTTAATCATTGATGGCCGACTCCAGCGGGTGCTGGTTAACAGAGGCTGGATTACGGCATCCCTAGATAGGCGCGAACTGCCTCAAGTAGACTCTATTGCCGGACAAGTGCAACTGCGTGGCGTGCTATACCGTAATCTTCGCGGCGGTTATCGGCTAGACGATGGAATTACAACTGTAACAGAATGGCCGAGCCGTGTCGGTTGGGTCACTGTAGAGCGTGCAGCAAAATTATTCGGCGATGACTTTTATGCCTATCAATTGCGTCTTGATGCTGACTCTATAGGTGCTCTGGACACTGGATGGGTCACTGTTGCTGTCCAACCTGAGAAACATACAGGTTATGCGGTGCAGTGGTTTGCAATGGCTGCGGTACTATTACTGATGACAGTGATCGCGAACTCTAATTTTAGCCGTTGGATAAAATCAAATTAATGGCATTGGGCCAAACTAGAAAGGACTGAAAAGCATGAGTGAAAATACTGAGATCAGCGCTAAACAACGCGGCTTTCAATACCAAATTTGGCTGATGCTGTTAATTGTAGGTGGCGTTATCCTAGCTGGATTCATTATGGTGCCAAAAACTGAACAGCAACGACAGCAGATGATCTCTTTACTGGGAACAACGAATATAGGTGAACTGGTTAAGCCTACGCTTGATTTTAGTTCGGTGCTCAGTGAACTGGAAGAGACTGAAAAACCAAAATGGAAAGTGGTTACGGTTGGTGGAGTAGGTTGTGACGCTGTTTGTGAAAGCATGTTGTTTAATAGCCGACAGGTTCATATGCTACTCGGAAAATCGACTCGTCGTGTCGAGAGAGTCTATTTGCCTGATATGGCCACAATGGACTCAGAACAAATTGCTAACTTAAAAATGGTCCATCCTTTTCTGACGATACTGCCCGTCAAGGCTGCAGATTTTGCTCAGGTGATTGCTGGCAGCTCCGCAGACTGGGATATGCAAGAGTCACGTCACTTCGTGGTCACGCCCGACCAGAAAAGCATTCTGTATCACACCCAAGAGCAGGATGGAGATGGGTTGCTTGATGACCTGAAACATCTGTTAAAATACTCTCCAGATCGATAGAGTAATGTGGTTTTATGAAATATCCCCAAGTCTTTGGAGTACAGTTCAATGTCCCATGCTGAGCTAAATACTATTGCGGTAAGCTGGCGCGACTATTTGGAACTATGTAAACCCAATGTGGTGGCGCTAATGCTGCTAACATCTCTTATTGGTATGTTACTAGCCACTGACCAGGCAGTCCCTTTGACCGTCCTTGTTTTTGGCAATCTTGGTATAGCACTCTGTGCCGGTTCAGCCGCAGCGGTTAATCACATTGTCGACCGGCATGTGGATGACAAGATGGCACGTACNCTAAATCGCCCACTTGCACAGGGCCGCCTCAAAACGCAGCACGCCGTTCTATTTGCCCTTATTACTGGCACCCTTGGCATGGCTATTTTATTGGTGTTCACCAATGTATTGACTGCCTGGCTAACGTTAGCGTCACTGGTAGGTTACGCGTTTATCTACACGATGTTTTTAAAACGCGCGACGCCACAAAATATTGTTATCGGTGGCCTAGCAGGTGCTGCGCCACCATTGCTGGGCTGGACAGCCGTAACGGGTGAGATTCACCACAACGCTCTGTTGCTAGTGTTGATTATTTTTGCTTGGACNCCGCCACATTTTTGGGCGTTAGCCGTACATAGAAAGGATGAGTATGCCAAAGCTAAAATACCGATGCTACCGGTTACTCACGGCGAGCATTACACCAAGATTAATATTCTACTTTATACNTTTTTGCTGATTGTTGTGACTACCATGCCCTATCTGACAGGCATGTTTGGATGGTTATATTTGGTTAGCTCGCTGCTATTGGGTCTAGGGTTTTTATACTGGGCGGTGGTTATGCTGCGCAGTAAAGGCGGTAATTCTGGGATGAAAACCTTCCAATACTCCATTGTGTACTTGATGGTACTCTTCGCCGTAATGTTGATCGATCACTACTTTATTGCCACAGTCACTTATATTCCCTCTGCTTAAAGGATCTAGCTATGAATAAACAACAAGCAGGCATTCGACGCACAGTCATNATCGTGCTGTGTTTTATTACGGTGATCATTGGTGGTTTCGTCTGGACGATGAACCAGCCGGTGATCATGAATGAGCAGCAACTGCGGGTTAATGGCGCGATTGTACTTAATACCCCGAGAATATTTAGCGATTTTGATCTTGTCGATCATCGTGGTGATATGTTTACCAAAGCGCGTCTGACCGACAAATGGAGNATGATTTTTTTCGGTTTCACTAACTGCCCTGACGTTTGTCCTACGACGTTAGCAACTTTAAATGANACCTATAGTAAGCTAAAGGATGCGGAAAAAGAGAATCTGCAGATCATTATGATAACGTTGGACGCAGAGCGTGATTCAGTCGCAAAGCTTGCCGAATACATGCCCTACTTTAATGCTGATTTCATCGGCGTTACCGGGAACAAGCACCTTATCCGGCGCCTTACCGCGGAGATTAATGTTGCTTACAACAAAGTTCCACTGGAGGGTCAAGACTACACCGTGGATCACAGCACCCAGATTGTGCTGGTTAATCCTAAAGGCGATTACCATGGCTTTTTCAAAGCGCCACACTCTGAGATCATGTTACGTCAGACGTGGCGTTCTATCTACGCAGTATTCAACTGAGCTGTCGGCGATAAGTCAGNGACAAACAGAATAGAAAGCTGGCACTGATCACTACAGAGGGGCCTGCTGGGGTATCCAGATTCCACGACATCGCTAGACCCATCACCACTGTGAGCATAGCGATAAGGCTTGCGGCTATGGCCATATGCTCGGGNGTGTGACTAATGCGGCGAGCAGTGGCTGCCGGAATAATCAATAAGGCGGTAATTAACAATACGCCGACTACCTTCATGGCAAGGGCAATCACTAACGCAGTGATCAGCATTAATGCGGTACTTACCATTGCCACATTGGTGCCCTCGACGGCAGCTAATTCGGGATCCACGGTAATATTGATGAGCTGCTTCCACAATAAACCCAGTAGCGCCATGACCGCGGCGGCTACCGTATAAATCATCCAAAGATCACTTTTGGTTACCGCTAATAGGTCGCCAAAAAGAAGCGACAGTAGATCGACTCGGACGTTAGGCAACAACGAGATGACCACCAATCCTGCGGCGAGGGCCGAGTGCGACAAAATACCCAGTAGCGTATCTAGCGCCAGAAAACCGCGTTGTTCGAGAAATACCAACCCTATTGCCATCGTCAAAGGGATAGCGATGATGGTGATATTCAAATTAATATCCAGTAGTACACCAAGAGACACGCCAAGCAGGGCGCTATGGGCCAAAGTGTCACCAAAATAGGCCATGCGACGCCAGACAACAAAGCAGCCCAAAGGGCCCGCAACTAGAGCAACGCCAAGACCAGCAAGCAAGGCATACAGCAAGAAATCAGTCATGATGGCAGTCAGCTCCGTGCGAGTGAATAGTTTCGTCTAACACTTCGCCATGCAAGTTGTGATCATGATCATGGTGGTGGGAATAAACCGCGGTGGTTTGCCCAAAAATGTCTATAAACGCAGGGTCCTGAGTGATTTGTTCCGGATGCCCCTGGCAGCAGATATGTCGGTTTAGGCAAATGACGTGGTCGGTAGCTGACATTACCAAATGTAGGTCATGAGATACCATGAGTACCGCGCAATTAAGGCTCGTTGCCAGACCGTTAATCATTTTGTAGAGAGCATTTTGACCCTTTACATCAACGCCCTGCACGGGCTCATCCAATACCAAAAGATTGGGTTTGCGCAAAATAGCTCTAGCAAGTAAGACTCGCTGATGCTCGCCACCTGACAGATTTTGTATTGGAGTCGTCGCCAAGTGGTTAATGCTCAAAGATTCAAGAGCATCATGACAGGCTTGCTGAGACGCATTGGCCAGCTGCAAAAAGCGAACTGTTGAAATGGGTAGGGTTGGGTCAATAGTCACTTTCTGTGGCATATAACCAATACGAACTGCCGAGCTAGCTACTCTTGATCCTGAGTCTGGTTTGATTAGGCCGAGAATAATTTTAGCCAAAGTTGATTTTCCTGCGCCATTTGGACCAATCAGCGTAGTAATTTCGCCCTGCTGAAGACTCAAAGAGACGTTTTCTATGACGGGCCTCCCAGCAAAGTTCTTGTTGATGCTCTCTAATTTCAGTAATAGCTTAGACAACGCTGGATTCCTCATCATTGTTATTACCCAGACCACACTGCGGGCATTGNCCAAAAAGCTCGATGCTCTGAGACTGCAAAACAAAGTTAGCTTTATTACTAGCAGTCTGCAGTACTTCGTTAAGTACTGCATCAGCCATTTCGGCGACACTACCACAGNCATTACAGATCATAAAAAGATTGCTGTGCTGACTACTTGGGAAAGGGCAACCTATATAGGCATTGAGCGACGGGAGTCTATGTATCAAACTAAGATCCAAAAGAAACTCAATCGCCCGATAAACCGTTGGCGGAGCAATAGGCTTGGCCAGTAATTTTGATAGTTGATCTTGAATTTGATAAGCGCCCAAAGGTCGATGACTCTGCCACAATATTGTTAACACTGATTCACGAGTTACTGTAAGCTTAACACTTTTCTCTTGGCACAGACTTTTCGCGCGCGTTAATGCAGCATTAATGCAACGGTCATGGTCATGCGGCTGGTGAACTAAGCGAGCATTTGTCAGCATAATGACACTTTTGATTGAAAGTTATGTTATAATATAACAAAATTATTGGTTTATCCATATGTTCCCGGCGGAGGTCTACATAAAAAAGTTATTTTTCAATGCTGTTGGGCTTATAGCGCTGTGGTTACCTCTGCTATCTAGTGCAGTCAGTGCTGAGAAAGCGACCGTGAGCATTCGAAATGATGTTGTGCCTCAACTACTGGTTATCACCAGTATAAAACCCCTGGCTTTGATTGCCCAAGCAGCACTCGGGAATAGTATAAATGTTGAATTTTTACAATCTGCGAACCAATCAGCTCATGATTTAACACTGACCGCGTCGGCTCTGGATAAAATTCATCGCGCCAGCCTGATTGTGTTGGTTGGAGATCAGTTTGAGCCACATGTTGCTAAGGTTGTCCAAGATATTCCAGGAAAAGCCCTTTTACAGGTCCTGGATCTGTTCACGTTTGACGGCGAAGTAGATGTATATCAGCAAAGAGTGGATCCTCATGTGTGGTTAAATCCTTATAGCGCTAATGTCATTGGACATGCAATACAGGTGGCACTTGGTGTTCCTCAGCGAGATATCATTAGTGACAGCGAAATTGAAGTACTCAAAAAAACCCTCGAGCCGGTAGGCACTCTTGGNTATATTTCCCATCATGCAGNACTTGGCCATTTTGCCNACGCGTTTAACGTGTCTGCTGGGATGCCCATACGGGACAGTAATGGGGGGCACAAGGGGGCGAGAAGTCAGTTTTTACTCCGCAAAGCTGCATATGATGGCGGCGCGCAATGCGTTTTTGTTGAACCCCAATATGCCGATAAGGATGCCTTAGTAATCGCTGGGGAGCTAAATTTACCGCTGCGGACAATCGATCCACAAGGCATTGATGCACCCTTAACTGAAAATGGCTATGNGCAATTTGTTCAATCATTGGTTGTTCAATTTCAAGCCTGCTTCGGCTAAATGCTGTATTCTTAACATACATAACAGCGGCAAAAACAGGTAGATCATGACTGAAAAAACACCCCTTATCTTGGTTGATGGCTCCTCATATCTTTATCGTGCTTTCCATGCGCTGCCGCCCCTGACCAACAGCAAGGGTCTTCCCACGGGAGCGGTCAAAGGTGTCATTAATATGATGCGCCGGTTGCAGAAGGACTATCCCGAAAGTACCGTGGTAGTAGTTTTTGATGCCAAGGGCAAAACGTTCAGGGATGACATGTATAGTGAGTACAAGGCCAATCGCCCGCCTATGCCCGATGATCTGCGACTACAAATTGAACCTATCCATAATATTATTCAAGCCATGGGTCTACCCATGCTCGTTATCGATGGGGTTGANGCGGACGATGTAATTGGTACGCTGGCCATTCAGGCAGCAGCCATTGCACAACCAGTTGTAGTATCAACGGGCGATAAAGACATAGCCCAACTGGTCAATCAGCACATTACGCTCGTCAATACAATGACCAATACGGTGCTAGACCGAGCCGGGGTCATAGAAAAGTTTGGTGTTCCACCTGAGCTAATCATTGATTTCTTAGCGCTACTGGGAGACAAATCCGACAACATTCCTGGTGTGCCGGGCGTAGGAGAAAAAACNGCTCTTGGCCTGTTGCAGGGCATTGGTAGTTTAGATGCCATTTTTCAGCGCCTGAACGAAGTAGCCGGGTTGGACTTTCGAGGTGCTAAAAATATGGCGCCAAAACTGGAGGAGCACAAGGAGCTTGCTTACCTCTCCTACCAGCTGGCAACTATTAAAACTGATGTTGAAATGCCTGAGGATATTAGCCAGTTACATAACCAAGCACCTGATCAAGCTCGTCTAGCAGAGCTTTTCGCAGAACTGGAATTTAAGTCCTGGGTTAATGAGCTATCAAACACTGAGCATCTAGAAAATACCAACAGCGTTGGCAGAGCAGTTGATGCACCAGTAGCAGAGGTTGTGGCAATTCCCGTTAAAGCCAACATTATCAAAGAATACCAGACGGTACTTACCGAAGCGCAGCTGGCAGATTGGGTAGTGAAAATTAAAGCGGGAGAATTAATTGCTGTAGATACTGAAACCACCAGTTTAGATTATATGGTGGCCGACTTAGTTGGTATTTCTATAGCGGTTGAGGCTGGTCAAGCTGCCTATATTCCCTTTGGCCATGATTATCTTGGTGTTCCCGAGCAATTGTCAAAAGATCTCGTTTTAGCGATACTTAAACCGCTGTTAGAGGATGTAACGATTAAAAAGGTGGGCCAAAACCTTAAATATGACATGAGTATTTTTGCACAGCATGGCATCAATCTTCAGGGTATTGAGTTTGATACCATGCTTGAGTCCTATGTCCTAGATTCTGTCGCCACACGTCATGACATGGACAGCTTGGCAGAGAAATATCTTGGTGAACAGACGATTAAGTTTAGCGATGTGGCTGGCAAAGGCGCAGGACAGTTAACCTTCAACCAGGTGGCTCTGGAGGAGGCGGGGCCCTATGCGGCAGAGGATGCGGATATTACCTTGCGCTTGCATCAAGCATTATGGCCTCAGGTGTCGGCACAATCAGCGTTGACGAAAGTGTTTACCGATATTGAATTACCACTGGTACCGGTTTTGTCTCGCATTGAGCGAGTCGGCGCTTTAGTTGACGACACGCTATTATTTCAGCAGAGCCAAGAGCTGGCATTGCGGATTGCCGAATTAGAAAGAGAAGCGTGGGATCTCGCGGGGCAGGAGTTNAATCTTGCATCACCCAAGCAGCTAGGTGAGATTCTTTTCACTAAATTAGAGATTCCTGTGTTAAAGAAAACAGCCAAGGGGGCGCCCTCGACAAAAGAAGAGGTTCTCCAAGAGCTAGCGCTGGATTATCCCTTACCAAAAGTATTAATTGAGCACCGTGGTTTAGCCAAACTTAAGTCTACTTATACCGATAAGTTGCCGGTGATGATTAACCGCGCGACGAGAAGAATCCACACCTCTTACAATCAATCTGGCACAGCTACAGGCAGACTTTCATCATCAGACCCCAATTTACAAAATATCCCAGTGCGCAACGCAGAGGGCCGTCGCGTTCGTCAGGCTTTTATTGCGGCTAATGGAAGTAAGATGGTGGCGGCAGATTACTCGCAAATTGAATTACGCATTATGGCGCACCTCTCTGAAGACCCAAGTTTGTTGGCAGCCTTTGCCGCGGGCCAAGATATTCACCGTGCTACTGCAGCGGAGGTATTTTCGATGCATCCTGATGAGGTTACTACTGATCAGCGCCGCAGCGCTAAGGCCATTAATTTTGGGCTAATTTATGGTATGTCAGCCTTTGGGCTGGCTAAACAATTAAATATCGGTCGTAAACAGGCGGCAGAATATATTGATACTTATTTTGATCGCTACCCGGGCGTTCTAAATTACATGAATAACGTTCGTAGTANTGCGGCGGAGGTCGGTTATGTTGAGACCTTCTTCGGCCGCCGCCTATACCTTCCGGAAATAAATTCGCGCAATGGCATGCGCCGACAAGCTGCAGAGCGTACCGCGATTAACGCGCCGATGCAGGGCACCGCTGCTGACATCATTAAGCTAGCAATGATATCGGTAGATGATTGGTTGCAAAATAGCGACTTGCGCAGTGTCATGATCATGCAAGTTCATGATGAGCTTGTTTTGGAAGTACCGGAGGATGAGCTTCAGGTGGTTTCTGAGGGACTGATGCAGAGAATGGAAAGTGCCGCAAGTCTAAAGGTTCCCCTGTTAGTGGATGTGGGTGTAGGCGATAACTGGGATGAGGCTCATTAATCAAATCCGCAAGCTGGACGCGATAAGATGTCCCGAAATCTGCTATTTACGGTTTGGGAACACTGACCGCACAGTGAATACATCGTTCTCTATAGAAGGCCCAAAAATAAAGTTGTGCATAATTGGAACTTTCCAGTTTTCGCCTGTCCAATAATAGGCAAGTGATGATTGCACATAATCTCCCCCNAGATAGATATGTAAAACCCTAACTCTGAAAAGCGTTAGGGTTTTTTTTTGGCGTTGAGAACTCTCTGTTAGTAAGGCGGATTAAGATTCACCGAAGTCCGCAGAAAGCCAGTGATTAAGCTGGACTTCAAGTTCTGGTAAGCCTTGCTTCTTTAGTGACGAAAAGGTTTGTACTGTTAAAAGTGTCACGCCAGGNTCCATCTCGCGAAGAAAGCTGTCCACTTTTAGCAGTGTGCTTTGTGCAGGACCTCGTTTTAGCTTATCTGATTTGGTTAATAAAATATGCACAGGAAGCCCAGCTTCAGCGGCCCAGTTGAGCATCTGCTGGTCATAATCTTGCAGTGGGTGCCGAATATCCATGAGTAAGATCAGGCCACCTAAACTTTTTCGTTGTTGCAAGTATTCAGCAAGATGCCGATTCCACTGGGCTTTCATTGCGATAGGGACCTTGGCATACCCATAACCCGGAAGGTCAACTAATCTCTTTCCGCAACTCAATGTAAAGAAATTAATCATTTGAGTGCGTCCTGGTGTTTTACTGGTTCTCGCGAGGCTTTTATTTCTGGTAAGGGTATTAATAGCGCTAGATTTCCCTGCATTAGAGCGTCCCGCAAAGGCAACTTCGCATCCCGAATCTTCAGGGCACTGCTTTAGTGAGGGTGCGCTGGTAGCGAACGCTGCAGATTGAAATTTGATTGCGGGTATATCCATAGGAAAATCGGCGCTACTTACTTAAGAATCTGAAACTATTGGTATATAATGCACGCCCTTAGCGTATAACACTTTTAGTCGCGACGATTAACCAATGTCGAGAAATCATTCTACCGGATTGTGAGAGCAAGAATAACCATGAAAAGAAATATTTTATCCATTGCATGTCTGTTTTCAATACTGTTTATGAGTAACGTTTTGGCTGCAGGTGATGCTGCCGCCGGGAAAACTAAGGTTATGATATGTGCGGGATGCCACGGAGCTGACGGTAATAGTATGGTGCCATCATTTCCCAAACTAGCGGGCTTAGGTGAGAAATATATTACTCAGCAGCTGCGACAGATTAAGTCTGGTGAACGTGAGATTATGGAAATGATGGGTATTCTTAATCTTTCGACTGACCAAGATTTACAAGATATGGCGGCGTACTACGATGCGCAGTCGCGTAGCATAGCTGGCGCTAAAGAGATCCAATTGGTCGGTATTTCTGAACCGCAGCAAGCCATCGATTATGGTGAGAATATTTATCGCGGAGGCAACATGAAGACCGGCGTGGCTGCCTGTACTGGATGTCATTCGCCCTCAGGTAATGGCAATGGTCCAGCTGGGTATCCTGGGCTTGGCGGTCAGCATGCCACCTATATTGAGAAGCAATTACTTGCCTACCGACGCGGGGAGCGCGTGAGTGGCAGTAATGCCGCGATTATGCAGGGCGTTGCGGCCAATTTGAGCGACAAAGAAATTACAGCGGTGGCCAACTATATATCAGGCCTCAACTAGGAGCGCTTGCTTCGTCAGTTATCAAAGGAGAGTAAGATGTTTGGATGGTTTAAAAAAATAATTTTTCTGGCAGTAGTCTCATCTATGGCAATGTGCCAGGCTCAGACTGAAGAGTATCAAGCGGGCGTTGATTATGAAGTGTTACCTCAGGCAATTCGAACTGCCAATCCGACTAAAATTGAAGTTAATGAAGTATTCCATTATCTATGCATTCATTGCTATAACTTTGAATCCACTGTAACCCCATGGGCCGAGAAATTACCCGAGGATGTCGACTTTCAGCATACCCCTGCTGTTTGGAATTCTGCGTTAGAGCCATTTGCTAGAGCTTACTATACTGCTAAAGCGCTAAAGATTTTAGATCAAACTCATGTGGCTTTGTTTGAAACTATCCATGTTAAAAAGCAGCGTCTTCAGTCGCAGCAAGATCTAGCAGAGTTTTTTGTTGGCCAGGGTGTCGATGGTGATCGATTCAACAAAATTTATAGCTCTTTTGGTGTGACTAGCCAGCTTAACCAGGCAAAGGCAAGAGCCAAAGGCTACAGGACGCAAGGTACGCCAGAGATGATTGTCAACGGCAAATATAGAGTCACAACACGTTTGTCGAAAAACTTTGACGGCATGTTGCGAGTGGCCAGCTTTTTGATTGAGAAAGAGCGTCGAGCTGAACAATAGACGCTCTTGTTCGGCATCAGTCAAAAAATACGCGGCACCCACCGCGTATTTTTTCGTCCCCAACAAATCTACAACTAGTGGTTATAACCTAAGTGCATGGGGTTATGGCGGAAAAAACTTTCCACAGAGCGACCGAGATAGTAAAGTACGCGACCTTTTCCAAAACACTCCACATTTAAACTGACCATGGGAAGTATTGTGAAACCAAGTCTGAAACCGACTAATCCGAACTTTTCTTCGGGGCCCTGTTCAAAGCGCCCTGGATACAGTATCGATAGCCTAGATATCTCTATACTTGGGCGCTCGCACAGATCGTCCATTGGCAAAAAGGCACTGGGACGAGCCTGTGCGGATACCGCTGAGATTCTCGGGCTTCCTGAAGGATACCGCGTTGGCGTGGTTCCGGCATCGGATACCGGCGCCGTTGAAATGATTATGTGGTCAGTATTGGGCGCTCGGCCAGTTGATGTCTGTGCATGGGAGTCTTTTGGTAGTGGCTGGTTAACAGATGTAACCAAACAGCTGAAACTCGACAATGTGACGACTCATGTTGCTGACTATGGATTACTGCCCGATTTAACCCAAACTAATCCGGACCACGATATTGTCTTTACGTGGAACGGAACCACCTCTGGGGTCAAGGTTCCAAATGCAGATTGGATCAGCGATGATCGCAAAGGACTGACAATCTGTGATGCTACCTCGGCGGTTTTTGCGATGCAGCTGCCATGGGAAAAGCTAGATGTGGTGACCTATAGTTGGCAAAAAGTACTTGGCGGCGAAGGCGCTCATGGTATGTTAATTTTAAGCCCCAGAGCGATTGAACGTTTGGAAAGTTACACGCCTGCTTGGCCCATGCCGAAGATTTTTAGGCTCACTAAAGGGGGCAAGCTAATTGAGGGGATCTTTCGCGGAGAGACGATCAATACGCCATCGATGCTATGTGTCGCCGATTACCTCGACAGCTTAGATTGGATCCGTTCAATTGGTGGATTGCAGGGTGCGATTGCCAAGTCTGAGAATAATTTATCGATAATCCAAAAGTTTGTTGATGAACGCGAGTGGATTCACTTTTTAGCGCAAGATTCTGGCCAAATATCTAATACGAGCGTTTGTCTTACGCTAGATCTAGAGCCAGATCAGGTTAAAAAAATGGTTAAATCGTTAGATACAGAGGCCGTTGCTTTTGATATCGGGGCCTATCGCGATGCGCCGGCAGGATTGAGAATTTGGTGTGGAGCAACAGTTGAAGTGTCTGATCTAGAGGCGTTAATGCCTTGGTTAGATTGGGCTTATGACCACGTAAGCCGTTAGTCAGGGGCTTTAAACTAGATTAAGTTAGATCAGAGAGTTGAGATAAAACTATGCACAATGTTCGTACTTATAATGCCATTTCTGCCAAGGGCCTGGACCGATTTTCAGCTGAAAAATATGCAGTTAGTGAAGACTGTGCGGCACCTGAAGCCTTCATCTTACGCAGCCAGAAGCTGCACACAGAGACTATTCCCGACAGTTTGTTGGCGGTTGCCCGAGCGGGTGCTGGCGTTAATAATATTCCAGTATCGGACTACACAGAGCAAGGAATAGTAGTTTTTAATACTCCCGGCGCTAATGCGAATGCCGTCAAAGAGCTGATCGTAGCTGGGCTATTGTTAGGTTCTCGAGATATTTATGGTGGGATGAGCTATGTGCAAGAGCTGGGCCACATTGATGATTCTGCTCAAATGGGCAAGCTTTTAGAAAAAGAAAAAAAGCGTTTTGCTGGTACTGAAATTGTTGGCAAGACTTTGGGTGTGGTTGGTTTGGGTGCTATTGGATCGATTATTGCTAACCTCGCGTTAGATTTAGGTATGAATGTCATTGGTTATGATCCTGCGATCTCAGTCGAAGCGGCATGGCAGCTTTCTAGTCGAGTTGAGCGCATGGAAAGCATAGAAAAGCTACTTGCTAGCGCTGACTTTGTTACTCTCCATGTCCCAGCGATCCCTGCAACCAAGCACTTGATCAATACTAAAACCCTCAGTGAAATGAAAAGCACGGCTAAAATTCTAAACTTTGCTCGTGAGGAAATTGTCAGTACCGATGACATGGTGAATGCCTTAAATAAAGGGGTGATAGCGGGATACATTAGTGACTTTCCTGCGCCTGCGCTGCTGGGTCGAAAAGACGTCATATTGATGCCGCACATTGGTGCAAGTACTGAAGAAGCAGAAGAAAACTGTGCGGTAATGGCTGCGGAACAACTCAAAGATTTTCTTGAGAATGGTAATATTCACAATTCAGTTAATTATCCGCCCACCAAAATGAGCCGTAATGGTGGTAGCAGAATTACTTTTTGCAACAGTAATGTACCCAAGGTTTTAGGCCAAGTGTTATCGCTCCTGGCAGATGCCAACCTTAATGTGGTCGACATGGTGAATAAAAGCCGCGGTGAAATTGCCTACAATATTATTGATCTTGAGGGTGATATTGAC
>JGI24539J26755_10000514_pt1 | contig 18327 bp, 14 predicted proteins | sample NorSeaMetagenome_2_FD_26755 | JGI IMG/M metagenome (IMG submission 26755) | reverse complement strand
CCTACTAAGTGAACGGTGTTATACGCACCACGGAGGTATGGATCCTTGTGCATTTCGTCAAAATTAATCCCTCTGCGAACATTACCTTTTCCAGCTTTATGTAATACAGTTAAATCATAAATCTGTTCCATTGACAATTCTTCTCCATTCTGAGTGAAGATTCCATTATCGTATTCTATGTAGTCTTGGCTGAAAGCAGAGATTGATATCAGTACTGCTGCAATTGTAGTAAGTAGTTTCATTGGTGTATTAGTTTAGGACTAAGTGTACAAAGGGCGTCGGCTAGATCGTTGGATCGATTTAAAAGCAAACACCGCAAAAGCAAGTAAATCCTCATCAATATGTGAACCGTGATAATCTATTTGAATTTTAGGTTTTGATATAAAACCTCCTCGCACCGTGATTGAAAATATAGTTTCATTATCCGTTGTGCGAATAAGGTTATAATATTCAACATTCCCTGGACGCTTTGACAAAATTTCAGGTTCTTTTAAGTAATACGAATCTATAGAATTAACGCGATTGTATACATATCCACCCCAAAACCAGGGAGGTACAATAACGCTATTGATGACGTTTTTCGGTATACCCCAATTCCAGTTGATTTCACCACATAAACGTTCATCTTTAATAAGGTTGGACTTGGTGCCAAACAGGTCCAATAGTTCCATCATCCCTTTTTTATCATCATACTCGTAACTAATCGCATCACGATACCATTTAACGTGATTAGCTCTAAGTATTGCTGTATCGCCATTAAGTATTCTAAACCCTGTGGTATAGTTCTCAATTCGTAAAATCATTGAATAAGTCTATTATATCTAAAGAGGTGCATTGATTTCTACCTACTCGTAAGATGACCATTGCTTAAAACCTCCGTCATAAGATATAATCTCTGGTACCGACACTTTTGCAGTTGTAGCCCTTAAAAATTAACTCATCTCCGATTATACGTTTCGTTTCTGAGAAATATTTACAACTCTGGCAAGTCCTCAACATCCAACTGCTTCACTTCTAATCCCATTAAATAGGTGAAGGATACTTTCATTGACTTGCTGTTTGGAAATAAAAGAGCCCCTTCCAAAGAGGAGGCTCGTAATTAAGTAGTCTATGTTTATTTACTCCCCGTAAATGTGAATTCAATAGTTTCATCGGGATATTCAAACCTAGCATTTAACGTCAGGAGATTTCCGCTAAACGAACCATCACCGCTAATAATAAAAGTCACATCTGGGTCAGATATTGAAGTTTGTGGGATATCAAAGTCTCCCATACCAGATGCTACTAAAGCAAAAATTAATCCATCCGCATTCAATTCATTTACGATTGAACCGTTACCTGATAGGGGGATTGTATCAGTACTATTATTAATGAAATTCCCGTCCTCATCAAAGAAGCTGCTTGTGCCAATATAGCTCCCGTAGTACTTAGCTCTTTCTTCAGAGCTACAATCTGCACCTTCGTACCAGTCAGCACACAAACAAGTTCCATCGTCACAAACCCCATCATTATAACACATAACGTCTATACAAGGGTCCGTTGTGCAAGATGAAAAGGTGATAATGCTTATTAGTATAAATAGCTGTAGAGTTTTCATAAGAATTATTAGTTAATTAGTCCATTTGGTTATGAAATTATCTAATCGGAATTTAATGAATCTACAGTAGTTTCTTGTTTCATTTTGCCCATTCACAACTCTGGCAAGTCCTCAACATCCAACTGCTCCACTTTTAATCCTCGCAGGTAGGTGAGTGATACTTTCATATCGTTACGACTTGCTGTAAGGAAATAAAAAAGCCCCTTCCGAAGAAGAGGCTTTTTCTTTTAAATATCAAGTAGTTCTAATTTCTGTTAATTGCAACCAGAACCTAATTCGACTAGACTATAACCAGGTGTTATAAAGTTTGCTTTTCCACCATTACATTCAAATGTAATAGGAGTAACTAACTCATTTCCGAAATTCAAATCAACTATAAGTGTGTCATTAACAAAAGTGTAATTGTTAGTTCCTGGTAGGGCGTTTGTATCTCCCGCTTGAAAAGTATTATACAGCGAATCACAATTACCAGTTGTACAATAATAAGTATATCGGACACCATTTTCGTAGATGTACATTGTATTCAGGCTATTTCCTGGATAGGTCCATTTACCTTCCATTGTGTATGGAGTGGTCTTTTTACAGCCCGTAAACATTGCTGCTAAGACTATTACTACGGATACGAATTTTTTCATTTAACATTTTTTATTTTCCGCAAGCTAACGTTTTTAATCGATTAAACTCTCAGCCCTAATAAGTCCTCCACATCCAGCTGTTTTACTTCTAATCCTCGCAGGTAGGTAAGGGATACTTTCATATCGCTAGCAAATCCTTTCAAAATATGTGTAATGCGGTCTTCTATTTAATCCGATTTTAAAGAGAGCGTATCCGTTTCTTGGTCGCGTCTTTTTCTTTTTCGCCGTTTATTTAATTTAGTTTTATAAAGNGCATTGGTATTAATTTTTGACTCGTCGTCCGTAAAGAAAACTTTGATATCTGCGAAGGCAGCTTTATCCACTATGTAAATATTCATCCAATCATCATTCCTTTCTAAACGTTGTTCGGTAAGACTCCAATAGCCGTTCATGTTTTGTGCATGGTGTGCAGATTTCGCTCGGCAAACAATGACATCTGCGTTCCATTCTAAGGATGTAAAAAAGACGGTAAAATCTGCGTCCCACTCGCCTTCTACCACATTTATTATTTGGGCGCTGACACTGGATTGGAAAGTGATTAGCAGCGCAAGTATCCTCAGCTTATTCATTTGGCTTGGTTTTTTTCTAAGATAATTAATGCCGACTAATCTCTAATACCACTTAATTACCTACTCAAGAAACACAAAACTGCCATAAACGACTTAACTTCGAGGCGGATAGTTAACTGAATATTGAAGACGTCAATAAAACAAATCTTGGCCCTTGGGCTCATTTTCTATGCCGCCACTTCCCATGGGCAGCTTGCGGTAAATGAATTCAACAGCAAGCGCGGTTTTACCGACGAAAATGGGGATGATGTGGATTGGATTGAGGTATTCAACTACTCCAGTGATTCAGTGTTTCTCGCGGATTATTTTCTCAGCGATAACCCGGATAATCTAGATAAATGGCAATTTCCAAACACCTACTTAGGCAGCCAAGAGCTTATTACGATATGTGCATCGGGTAGGGAAGATGCAAAATTTCCCAACCATTGGGAGGCGCTGGTTTTAGCTGACGAAATTTGGAAATATTGGAACGGATCGAGCCCTCCTACCAACTACAATGATTGGAACCAATTGGGTTTTAACGATCAGAGTTGGAATTCAGGACAAGGAGGAATTGGTTACGGGGATAATGACGATAATACTACCATTGCCGCTACGCCGTCCATCCTCATGCGTAAAGAATTTCAAATCGTTGATATTCAAGACATAACACACCTCTTATTTCATGCAGATTACGACGATGGGTTCATCGCCTATTTAAACGGAGTAGAAATCATGCGTTCGGATAATTTCGCTAGCGCCACTCCTGCTTATAATGAATTCACAGCCTACGATAAGGAGGCCGTGATGTATACCGGTGGAATTCCTGAAAGTGCATTTTTTGATACGGAATCGGTCCAGAATTTACTTCAATCGGGGACTAACGTTCTGGCCGTNCGCGTTCACAACGCCAGTGCGACTTCCTCCGACATGAGCAGTAATTTTTATCTATCCGCCGGAATCGCATCTGCGAATTTCAGCTACCAAAACCTACCCAGCTGGATACAAACGCCATTGATTTTACCCCATGCGGATTTCAAACTATCACACGGCGAAACCATTTGCATCAGCGATTCCAACGAAGCGCTANTGGANAGCGTTTACATCCCCTACGATATCTCTCGCTCCATAAGCAAGGGNCGCTTGCCTGACGGAACTGGGAATTGGTGCTANTTCAATGCCCCTTCTCCAAACCAGTCCAACAGTCAAAACACCTGTTACTCAGGAATTACAGAAATACCTGCGCTCGATCTCGCTTCTGGCTGGTATTCTGCAGCGCAACAGGTTGCTATTACTTCGCCAGTTAATACAACATCCTACTACACCACAAATGGTGATGTACCCGATAGAAACGATACTGAAGTCAATGGCCCTATCTACATATATGGTACCAGTGTATTAAGCGTGCGAACGTTCAGTGATGTAGGTCAAAAGCTACCCAGCGCAGTTGTTGACCGAACCTACATCATTGATGAAGAGAATCACGGCCTTCCAGTCGTTTCTATTATTACTACGGAAAATCATTTGTGGGATTGGAATAGCGGGATCTATGTTATGGGTCCAAACGCAAGCACTAACTACCCCTATTTTGGAAGTAATTTTTGGGAGCCGTGGTCTAGGAAATCACGGATGGAATTCTTTGACAGTTCTAAAACGAAACAATTTGAAGCCGTTTTCGATCTAGAAATTCATGGCGGTTGGTCCAGGGCCGAACCGCAAAAGTCTTTTAGAATTGATGCGAAATCGAAGTATACCGGGGATGTAGAATACCCTTTGATTGAACGCAAGTCACACATCACCAGCTTCAATAACTTCAACCTTCGCAACGGTGGTCAGCACAGCCTATTTGATCGCATTCAAGATGCCGTCATGAGCCGACTATCGGAAGGCACAAACATTGACCGTATGGGGTATCAAGCATGCATCGTATATCTAAACGGTGCTTATTGGGGTTTATATGGTATTCGTGAGAAGTTTGACGAGCACTACATAGAAAGCAATCATGGCGTCGATAAAGATGCGGTCCAATTATTAAATCGAGAAGGTGCCCTTGTCGGTGATGATAGCCATTTCTTGGAATCGCATCAAATCATTACGGGCATGAATGCCTCGGCGCCCAATTTTGTTTCTGTCTTTAATTCTCGATTTGATTTAGACAACTACATCGACTATTTCGTCTTTGAAACCTATATCCAAAATCGAGATTGGATGGGAATCGACTGGGGCATTAATAATGTAAAGCTGTGGCGTCGAGATACCACCGGCGCAACCTGGCGCTATATGATGTACGACACAGACTTTGCTTTTGGATTGTACGGCGGTAACATCTACCAAAACTATATCGACCGGGCTCGTAATCCCAATTACCCCAATACGCATTCTGAAATATTCGATCATATCCTGGATAACGCGGATTTTAAATGCCGATTCACGAACCGTTACGACGACCTCATCAACACTACTTTCCAGACGGATCATTTTAATGCAGTAACTGACGAACTTAAATCCGAATTGGTGCCGGCCATACCAGATCATATCGCAGCTTGGAGCAGTCAAATGGGACCCTATTCTTATACCAATTGGCTCAACGCGGTAAACGGAATAAAAACCTATAACAGTTCCCGTATTGCTACCGCACGTCAACATTTAAACCAAAGCCTCTCGCTTCAAGGTCAGCTTACTGTGGATCTGGATGTCTTTCCAAGCACTGCGGGTCACGTCAAACTAAATAGCATCATGCCTGAATTACCTTGGGATGGTGTATACCATGGTGCCTGTCCCGTCGCGGCTCAGGCCATACCAAGCCGCGGTTTTCTATTCTCACATTGGTATTCTACAGCCACCCCCTACAATAATGCACCTCAAGACTCCATAGAAGTTGCGCTCTCAGCGAATACCACACTGGTTGCTCATTTTGATACCTGTAAAAATGTAGTCGATGCTACGATAGAGCAATCTGAAAGAATGCTCAAAGCTGGTGTATCTATTGCAGTCTCTAATCCATCGTACGAATGGCTTTATAATGGAACGCTAGTGTCTACGGACAGTGTTATTTACAACCCTTTAGACGGAGATTACCAGCTCATGATTCGTTTTGATTCGTGTGAAATCCAATCCGAAACGTTTATTGTGAATCAAGGCGATTATGGCATTCATTTATTCCCGAATCCCGCAGTTAATGCCCTCAATATTCAATTCTTAATGGGTCAACAAGAAAACATGACCCTGGGGATTTACAATACCGCTGGGCAGCTCGTTTGGGAAACTACCTATTCCCATTTCCTAGGCCAATTCAACACCGCCATCGACGTTTCCACCTTCGCCCGAGATCTCTATATGCTACGCATTACCACTCCTTCGGTAACGTATGCCGGTAAGTTTGTATTGGTAGATTAACTGGCTTAACGCACCAACGTCACCCTAACCTTCTTCTTCTTCAAACGTTGGTTGTTTGTGCGTTCGATCACCCGGTGGGCGATGGTCCGTTTTACTGCAACGAAAGCACAATTCTGCTGGAGTTCTATGATTCCCAATTCATCCTTAGACAGACCTCCGGTTTTGAAAAACATTCCGGCGATATCGCCTTTGGAGATTTTATCTTGTCGTCCCCCGGTGATGTACAACGTACTCCAGGCTTCAGTGTCTTTAATTTTAGCCGCACGAAGCGCTTGTAAAGATTCGGTTTCAGGATTGGTGGATTTTATAAAATCAGGTAGACGCTTGCCCTCAGTGTGGAGCACATAAGCTGCACCTTCTGCATTCATGCGTGCTGTACGACCGTTTCGGTGGGTGAATTCGTTGGAATGGTACGGAAGCTCAAAGTGAATAATGAATTTGATCTCTGGAATATCAAGACCACGAGCCGCGAGATCAGTGGCTAAAAGTAATTGGCATGTTCCGTTGCGAAACTTTACTAAAGCGCGTTCGCGATCGATCTGTTCTAATCCACCATAGAAACATTCGTGCTCAACAGCATGGTCAAAAAGGAAATCACTGACTTCGTGCAGCGACTCCTTGAAGTTGCAAAAAATAATACCCGGCTGTCCTTTTAATGCATCAACTGTTGAGCGTAGGGTTTCTAATCGTTTCCCTGCAGGCGATGCAATGGTCTTCACTGTTAACTGGGGACGGTGCTGGTTCAAATAATCGATCGTTAACGGATCGTTTAAACCCAAAAATTTTGGTATTGCCACTGCGTCAGTTGCTGACGTTAGAACGCGCTGTTCCACCACTCCTAAACTTCGAACAATCTCAGACATCTCGCGCTCAAAGCCCACTTCAAGCGACTTATCAAATTCATCTAAAACCAGCGTTTTGATACGGGTTAAATCGATGTCGTCACGGCGAAAGCGATCAGCTATTCGCCCCGGTGTTCCTATCAATAGCGCCGGTCGGTGTTTCAGGTCTGCTTTATCCAACGCACCTGAACGGCCGCCGTAGACCGCATTAATTTTGAATCCCGAACCCAATTTTCGTGCAACTTGCTCAATCTGCATGGCAAGCTCGCGGGAAGGCACCAAAACAAGTGCCTGAACTTCCGATATATTTGGATCCAATCGCTCAATGATGGGCAATAAAAAAGCCAATGTTTTTCCACTTCCTGTTGGTGATAAAACCGCCACATCATTCCCTGCATAAATGGCCTTTCTAGCCTCTGTCTGCATCGGATTTAAGGTGGAAATATCGAATTTTTCAAGGAAGCTTTTAAGTACTTCTTTGCGTTTAGGCTGCTCTGCTTTCATCTGCAATTATTTTGGGTGGCTCAATGAAGACTTGTACTTCAACTGAAGTCCCATTAGGAAGTTACGCAAATACTGTCCTTTTACGTAGCGGTAAGATTTGTGCGAAGGTTTTCTAAAAAACGCACTCAGCTCGTGTGGACTCAACTTGCGATCTACCAAAGCGAAAATCTCTAGCATATCTTCTGATCGCATGTTGAACGCGATTTTTAGCTTTCGCAAAATGGTATTGTTGCTTATTTCGTCTTCCGGTACTGGCGGTGGTCCTTCCTGCGCACCTCTGCGTTCAATGATAATACCGTTTAAAAAAATAGCCAATTCACGATCGGACATCCTAATGAATCGGTCCTCTTCCTCTGTACCCGCCCAACCTTTATACTGTGATTCGCTCACTTCAAAACCTGTAGAAGCGAAAAGTGCAACGACATGGTCGTAGTGGTAGCCAAACAAATACCGCAGGCGTCTGTAAATATCATTATTAATCATAAAGATGCCTTCGAATCTAGAGTTGGCTTAGATTTTGGTCCGCTGCTTATTCTTTTACCTCAAGTAGCGCCAATCCTGCAGGTTTGCCTTTTTTCGGATTGGGTAGCGCGTCATAAATAAGTCGATACTCCGTTGGTTCGCGCTTTTTCTTTTCGCGCTTTGGTTGATCTCCATCCCCTTTACTGCGGGGCGGTTTACGGTCCGATTTTCCATCTTTCGCACTACGTGGTTTCTCTCGCTTCGGACCACGGTCATTTCTACCACCGCCTTTTGAACCTGATTTACCACGGCTCTGACCCCTCCAAGAAGGACCCTCGCCTAATTCCGAAGGAGGTTGATCTTTCTCTAATTCACGGTCGATGAGCTGCTCAATTTTTGAGAATTTGAACCTATCGTCAGCACACACCAACGTCACGGCCATTCCTTCAGTTTTTGCTCGCGCTGTACGTCCTATACGGTGTACATAATCTTCAGCATCGCCAGGTACATCATAATTGATCACTAAATCAATTCCTTTGATGTCAATCCCTCTAGACATAACGTCCGTCGCGACCATAATACGGGTCTTTCCGCTACGGAAATCGCGCAACGCTTCCTCGCGGGCATCTTGCTCGTAATCGGACGAGATGCCCTGACAAGCATAGCCCTTCTGTAATAACGTTCGAGATAATTTCTCCACCTTTTTCTTCGTCGAACAGAAAATGATGATGGCCTGAAAATCGTCTTTATCGCCCAATATGTGACGAACTAAAGCCACCTTCTGCTCCTCATGAGCGAGGTATACCTTCTGAGTTACACCATCCGCGGGCTTCGAAATAGCCACACTGATTTCTTCGGGTTCACTTAAGATTTCTTTCGCCAATTTGCGAATCTTCGAGGCCATCGTTGCAGAGAACATTAAACTCTGGCGCTCCGCTGGTAAGGCGTCAATTATTTTGATGATGTCGTCGTAGAAACCAATGTCCAGCATCCGGTCTGCCTCATCTAGAATCAAATGCTTAACCGTATCGAATTTTACGTAGCCGCGTGCCATATGGGCCATTAATCGACCCGGAGTTGCTACAATGATATCTGCACCGCCTTTGAGTGCATCTGCTTCGGCTTCCCAGCTTACACCATCGCCTCCCCCGTAAACGGGGTAACACGATGCATTCGTAAAGTAGGCAATACCCTGAATTTGCTGATCAATTTGAATGGCCAATTCACGTGTGGGACACAAAATCAATACCTGTACACCGTCGCTCGGCGCATCTGCTATCTGGTTTAATGTAGGTAATACAAAAGCTGCCGTTTTTCCCGTTCCTGTCTGCGCACAGCCGATCAGGTCTTTTCCATCTAATATGGTGGGTATAGCTTTTATCTGAATCTCTGTCGCCTCTTCAAAGTTCATGTAGAACAAGGCATCGAGTATGGTTTCGTTTAATTTAAATTCTGAAAATTTCATTCAATTAGTTTAGGCTTAAATACGCCACCAGTTCCAAAGTATTGGAAATGGCTAAGGACGAAGGGCCAGTGCCCACCGACCATTGCGTGCGGTCGATCGTAAAGGTCGCAACCCATTCATTGTTTGTACGTTGAACGACGCGAACACTTATAGGATGTGTTTCATTGCGCAAGGTAAGGCCTCCTTGCATGTCGTAGGTGGTTTCATCATCAATTTTCCGCACAAAATCAATTTTATCCGCTGTAAAACAAATAGTTGGAAATCGGTTTACATCAAGATACTCTTGCTTTTCTTTCACGTTTTTATCCCGAGCAGCGATTGGCGTTTTAAAGGTGTTGGCTGGAAGGCATGCTTCGAAAGAAGTCAACATACCCGAATTCATAAACGCTTGACCTTGAACGTCTGAAAAACTCCCCTTAACCGTGCTTACCAAAAACTCCTTTATTTCAAAAGTAACGGTTCCGGTCAGCTGTCTCTCGACGGGTTGCGCAACCAGTACACAAGAATAAAGAAAAAGGGATGCGAATAGTAACGTACGAATCATCTTAGAGCAAATTATTAAAACCATGTTCCCTTAACAACTGAANACGGGGTCCATGTTCAATAAATTCAATAGGAAGTTTGTGTGTGATGCATTTTCCGGGGTGGTCCAATTCTGCCATAAGTGCTTTTACCGCACCGGCTAATCCGCCCAATCCTGTACTTTCTTCAAAAACGTGTATTTCTTCAAAATCCGACAAAATCGTGCCAAAACCATCAAAAAACGGCCAGTTTTGCGCCAAATGTAGGTGATTTACACCATTTTTCATTAAATCCGAAAGTGCGCCTGTACTCACCCAAAGGCTGGATCCATCTGATTTTTTCAACCATTCGTGGGTGCAAAAATCCGTCGGCGTTCCTCCTTCTGTTCTCGCTTTTGGGTAACGAATAAAAAGCGGCCCAGCCACAGGACGTGCGGCTACCTCCAAAAGCATTCCCTGTAATTCATTGCCGTTTCGTGGACTCCATACAGTTACTCCAGGAATATTCATTAGAAAATCGGCGTCGAATACACCGTGATGCGTGGGACCGTCCGATCCTACCAAACCTGCGCGATCAACCAGGAATACCACAGGCAATTGCTGCAAGGCAATGTCGTGAATGATTTGGTCAAAAGCCCGCTGTAAAAATGTACTGTAGATATGCACCCAGGGTCGACCCCCGGCAGCAGCGATGCCCGCCGCAGTCGTTACAGTATGTGCTTCGTTGATTCCCGTATCGATCAGTCGGTCTGCATAGCGTTCGCGCAATGGGGCAAAACCACTGCCTGCAAACATGGCCGGACTGAGTATTTGAATATCCGAAGTTGACTCGAAAATTGCGGCTACGGTTTCAGCGGCCCACCACTGAAAAGTTGTTCCGGGCTTGTAAGACTTCGGCGGACTCAAATCCGGACGCTTCGTCTTAATGTGAAGGGTCTGCGGGCCCGGCTGTGCCAATACCTGCTGCAGTGCATCCACCAGGGCCCGCACATCATTCCCCTGCTCGAGGAAGGTGTAATGCCAACCTAAGGATTGCATGTAGGTACCGTAGGATTGTTCGTTGTGTAGCGCACCGACCGTTGGGTCAATACTACCCTCATTATCGTTAATGATGACTAATACATCTGCGCCCAAAGTACCTAGGTGGTTAAGCGCCTCAAAGCTTTGGCCGCCGGTAAGCGAGCCGTCTCCTATCACTGCCACGCGATGTCTCGTTCTTTTCGCGATCTGGTCGGCAAGACAAACGCCCGTTAGTGCGGAAATACTAGTAGATGCATGACCTGCTCCAAAGAAGTCGTATGAACTTTCGGCGCGGCTTAGAAAACCTGATATGCCACCCGGTTTGCGCATGTTCGCTAATTCGTCCATCCGACCCGTAAGTGCTTTGTGCAAGTAAGCTTGGTGACCCACATCCCATACCAGAACGTCCTCTGGCGTGTTCAAAACGTAATGCAAAGCCACCGTCAATTCAGCAACAGCAAGGGAACTTTCGAGGTGTGGAATCTTATCCGTGACCGCAGCGACGACCTGATCTACCAAGGAATTGGTAAAGTCTTCTAGTTGCGTTGGTTCTAATGCACGGAGTTCTGCGATCATGGCTCAAAATTAGCGCAAATAAAAACCCGCGGCGCTGCGCGCCGCGGGTTTTTCACTTTAACGCTTTTTACGGTCATTAATTTAAGCGAACCACCGCGCCATTGTGCGCTGAATGCGTTCAAATAAATAGTACATCACCGGTACAATTACTAAGGTGAGGAAGGTTGCGAAAGTCAAACCGAAGATGACGGTCCAGGACATTGGGCCCCAGAAGACTACGTTATCACCACCAAAGAAGATGTGCGGATTGTTTTCACTGAACAGGGTGTAGAAGTTGATGTTCATACCCGTCGCCAATGGAATCAAACCTAAAATAGTTGTAATTGCTGTAAGCAGTACCGGACGTAAACGCGTACGTCCTGCTTCTACGATAGTATCAACAAGCTCAGGAACTGGCAACAAAGCTTTTTCATCCAAGCCTAATTCTACTCGCTTACGCGCAGTCAGTTGCTTGATAAAGTCAATCAATACGATGGCATTGTTCACCACAATTCCCGCAAGTGATATAATACCAATCATGGTCATCATGATGACGAATTCCATGCGGAAAATGACCAAACCTAGCAATACTCCGATCAAAGAGAAAACTACCGTAACGAGGATAATGAAAGGTGTAGATGCCGAATTGAATTGGCTTACCAGGATTAAGAAAATCAAAAAGACTGCCATCAATAACGCTCCAGAAAGAAAGCTCAATTCTTTGGCTTGCTCTTCCTGTTCACCGGTAAAGTCTACATTCATACCAGAAGGTAAGGTGTAATTAGCCATAGCTTCTTTAATCGCATCTACCGTTTCCGTAGGGTTCGCTCCTTCTAGTACATTCGACTGAATAGAGATTACACGTTTCAAATTCTTACGCTTCACAGAAGAGAACGTCGATGTTTTCTTCGCCTTTGCCACTGCTGAAATAGGCACTTGCTTAATTCGACCCGACGCTTGATCACGGAATGTGATTTTTTGATTCATCAAATCTTCCACATTATATCTGTACGCATTACTCATGCGAATATTGATAGGGTAATCGTCCTCGCCGTCTTTGAATCGGCTCACTTCTTTACCGAACAATGACGTACGCATGACATCACCAATCTGTGCTGAACTCAAGCCTAAGGCACGCGCTTTTACACGGTCCACTTCGATAGGCATTTCAGGTTTGCCCGTCTCAACATCAAGCTTCAACTCCTCTATACCATCGATGCGTTTTGCATCGATAAACGCACGAATTTCATCGGCCGTTTCGACCAATTCGAAGTAATTATCACCACTGATCTCGATATTTACAGGTGGGCCCGTTGGAGGGCCATTACTGTCTTTATCTACAGATACAATCACTCCAGGGTAATCACTTAAGGTCTCACGAATCTTATTCAAAACATCCGCGGAATTCACACGATTCCCCTCAAGATCTATACGGTCTGCGAATTTGTGGAACTGAACAGTAATTTTCGCTTTGTTTGGTGTCTGCGCCATCGAAGGACCGGCATTAGGGTCAGAAGTCCCTTCACCTACCTGAGCAATGACAGATTCAACCATGTAGTTCTGAGCTTCACCGTTATCGTCCATATATGCATACGACTGTACAATGCTCATTACTTCTTTTTCCAATTCCAACGTCACTGCGTTCGTCTCTTCAATATCAGTACCAATGGGCATCTGGATGTAAACCATGGCCTGGTTCGGCATGTTTTCCGGGAAGAACAAAGTCTTTGGCGGGAATGCACCTAATAATACCCCAGAGAAAATGAGGAGTACGACTGTACCACTAAAGAAGAAAATTGGTTTCTTACCGCTCAAAGCATAAGCCAACGTCTTTTTAAACCCATTNTCTATCGTAGGCAAAGCAGTACCCTGGAACCATTTAGTAGCCGGAACCACGAAATAGGCATAGATAAGTGCAAAGCCTCCACTGTAAATAAATAAGTTACCGAATGCCATTTTACCCGCTCCATAAGCAATCCCTACACCGATAACGATCGCTATGATCGAACGAATAGTGAGTTTTCTCTTGTTTATGGGCGATTCTTCTACTTTCATTAATGCGGCAGTTAATCCTGGATTAATAACCAATGCCACAAAGAGTGAAGATGACAATACCGTGATCAAGGTAAGCGGCAAATACTTCATGAATTCACCGAAGAGCCCGGGCCAGAATGCCAGTGGTAAAAACGCTGCGAGCGTCGTTGCAGTGGAAGCGATGATCGGTAAAGCCACCTCACCGGCGCCCAGTTTCGCCGCTGTAATGCGATCGTAACCTTCGTCCATGAATCTGTAAATGTTCTCTACGACCACGATTCCGTTATCTACAAGCATTCCCAATGCCAATACCAATGCGAAAAGCACGATGGTATTTAGAGAAATGCCCAACGCATTCAGAATGACAAAACTCATCAACATCGACATAGGAATCGCAATCCCAACGAACATCGCATTGCGGAGTCCCAAGAAGAACATCAATACCAATACCACTAACAGCATACCGAAAATGATGGAATTCTCAAGATCCGCCACCTGTGTTTTCGTTTGCTCCGAAGTATCGTTTGTTACTGAAATATTCAGATTGTCCGGGAAGTAGCCGTCTTGCGCCTCAGCCAATAAACCTGCAATTTTTTCGCTAACGATAATCTGATTTTCACCAGAACGCTTGAATACATCGAGCATAACCACTGAAGCACCGTATTGACGCGCGTAAGATTGGCGCTCTACTTCGTCGAATTCAATCTCTGCAACGTCACCTAAACGGACCAATTGCATTTTTTCACTCTTAATAATCACATTTCGCAATTCATCCAAATCGCGAATCTCACCAACTACGCGTACGTTTCGGCGGTAACCATCTACAAGAAGGTTACCCCCTGAGATGGTCATGTTTTCATTTTGAATCGCACCGGCGATATCGCGGAAGCCCAGCTGCATGCTTTCGAGCTTTTTACTGTCCACTAAAACGCGTACTTCTTTCGCATCAATACCGCGGATGTCCACCTTTGAAATCTCGGTCAAATCTTCGACTTTTTCTTCGAGGTATTCGCCGTATTCCTTCAATTGGTCCAATGAAAACTCACCAGACATATTGATGTTCATGATGGGCATTAATTCTGAGAAGTTCAATTCAAAAACGTTCGGATCTGCTGGTAAATCTGTAGGGAAGTCTGGCTGGCCCATAGCCGCATCGACTTTATCTTTCACTTTACGCAACGCTTCATCCGGGGTCACATCAAAATTGAATTTGACCTGGATGGTAGAATACCCTTCTACCGAAGTTGAATTAATCTTATCTACCCCTGAAATCCCGTTAATTTCCTTTTCTAATGGACGTGTGATGAGCTTCTCAATATCCAACGGAGAGTTTCCTGGATACGGCGTCCCTACATAGATCTCTGGGGTTACGATCTCCGGAAAGGCCTCCGAAGGCATCGATGTATAACTTCTAATACCTGCGATAAAAATGATCGCGGTAAGCACAAAGACAGTCATCGTGTTCTTCACCGAAAAGGTAGAGGGACCGAACTGTTTAATGAGACTTTTCTTTTCTTCCATGCTAGTGTAGCCTGTTTAGATTATCCTATAACAACGTTCTGGCCGGTACGAACGCTACGCGATCCCTTGTCCACAACTACGGTTCCTGCTTCGAGTCCCGTTAAAATTTCTGTTTTTCCTTCAAAGGTCAAACCTGTACTAACCCAAGTTTTTACGACCTCATGGTGGCTTCCGCCATCAACCGCTTGTAGCGTATAAATAAAGTCATTGCCTTCAACGTCTTGCTGAACGAGGCTTGCTGGTACGGTTAGCGCCGCTGCATTGCTATAATCTTGAAGCGCTACATGCACCATTTGGTTCGGCTTTGCACCTTGGCTGACGGGAAGACTGACGTTGATAGAGAAGGTACGGTTGCCCTCCTGAATGAATTGCCCTACTTGGAGTACCTCTGCGGCTACCTCGTAGTCCATAGAGGAGAAGGCAACATTTGCTGGCGTTCCTACACGAACACGATTCGAATACGACTCAGGAACGTCCGCTTTAACATACACTCCCGAAGTGTTTACTAAACGAATTGATGGCATTTGAGGACCTGCTAATTCACCTTCTTTCGCAAAGATGTTATCGATTGCTCCTGCAAAAGGTGCACGTATTTCACTAAGTTCAATTTGCTCTTTTAGAGTGGTTATCTTTTGAACCAAACCATCGTAGTTGTTCTTTGTCTGTAAGTATTGAATCTCTGAACCGATTTGTTCGTTGATCCACAGTTTCTCTTGCTTCTCGAAAACGGTTTTTGCAAGCGCCAATCCATTTTCTACTTCCTTTAAGGACGACTTTAGAAGGTCTGTATCCAATGTCATTAATAATTGGCCCTTTTCAACGCGCTGTCCATTGCGCACATAGATCTTTTCCACTTTACCGCTGGCTGTTGGGTACAGATTGATGCTCTTATCCGCCACCACGATACCAAAGACATCGAAATAATGGACAAACGTTAATGGGGTTACCTCAATAGACGTTACGCGGTCGTAACGTTCGACTGTATCTAAGGCAATCAATTTTTCATCGACAGCAGCAATTTCTGCATCCACTGTCGCACGCACCTCAACAAGGCTGTCTTTCTTTGCCATGAGCTCCTCCATGGTACCTGTAGATTGTTCTGGTGCACCACACGATGCGAGAACTACGCTTCCTAATATGAATCCTAATTTTTTCATGTTCCGGTATTATTGCTTTTGCTGTTTTGTCATTAAATATTCTAGTTCAGACTTTTTGTCCAATGCGTTCTGTGCAGCCATAAACATAGCCTGAAGCGCATCTTGGTATTGGGTTTCAGTTTGTGTCAACTCCATAGAAGAGGCTAACCCTGCGTCGTATTCTTTTCGTCGCTGATCACGAATGCGTTTCGCTAACGCCACGTTTTCCTTTTGTGCTAAAAAATTGGCAATACCCTGATGGAATTCGTTCACCAAAGCCCCGTGTTGCATGATCAGGCCTTCCTCCAATTGCTGCAATCCAATTCTTGCTTGGTCTCGTTGAATCTTTGCCTCCTGAACCTGCGCACGTCCATTTCCTGAAGAAAATAATGGCACACTAATGCTTCCGGCAACCAAACTGCTTGGGATATCAACTGAAGCATCCCCAAAAATATTGGCCTCACTACTCATGTATTGAATATTGTTCTGGTAGCTCACGCCGATTGAAGGCAAATAGGCCAATTGCTTATTTAATACTTGCAACTTCGCGCCCTCCACTTGATTTGCCATGCCGAGGTAGTCTACAGATTTTGTAGGATCAAATCCTATAGTCGTCAGCGTACTTGCCGCAGCAGCGCGAACGACTAAATCTTCCATTTTATCAGCCAGAAGTACCACTTGCTTTACCGGGTATCCCATCTGCAACTTCAGCAACATCTTCGCGACATTCGCTTGACCTTCGCTGTAACGCAAGGCGTTTTCAATATTGTTGTAGTTCAGCATCATTTGATCCGCATCGGCTTTACTCACTAACCCTGCTTCATTCATTTTCTTCATTTCCGAAGCGAGATCTGCTAAATAGTCTTTATTCGCCTTTAATACGGCAACACTTTCTTCACTAAGAAGGGCCAGGTGGTAAGCTTTAGCTACTTCACGTTTCAACTCAGCTTTACTCTGGTCCATGCCTATTTCCGCATTTTCCTTCAACACTTTCGCCGCCATTAATGCGACAACGTAAGAGCCGTCAAAAATCAACTGATTCACCACCAATCCGCCTTGTGCTTGGTAATCTGTTCCAAATACCAATTCATCTAACACGCCGTCTCCATCAAAATCAGTGACCAACGCGCCCAGCTCTACATTATAGATATACTGTCCACTCGCAGATGCCTGTGGCAGACCAATAGCTAGATTCTGGAGGTAAATCTGACGCGCACGTTGGATTTCTAATTCCGCAATTTGCACACCATAGGCGTGATCGAGCGCGTACTCTTGCGCCGAGGCAAGAGTGAACTTCTCTTGCGCTTGGCCAATGAAAGCGCTGAAAATCATGCTGAAGAGCACTACTGTTTTTCTCATTATTACGTTGCTATTAATTGATTCAAATATTCTAGTCCATTGGGAGTCGCGATACCGCGAATGTGATAGCGCAAACTGGTCTTGCGCAGTTGGTCCAATTTGATATGCTCGTTTGAAATCACTCCTTCATGTACCGCCAAAACATGACCGTAGTACAAAAGTGAAATGTGATCAACTTGAAGATCTGTACGGTACAAGCCCTCGCTAATACCACGCTCTAAATTGCGTTTTGTTACCGTAAAAACGATATCCTCACGTTTCGCCTTCATGCCGTTGGCGATGGATGGGTAATAGTGTTCCAATTGATGCAACAAACGATCCTTGTCGTCGCGCATATGAACCTCAGCAAAGCGCTCCATTGCAAAAAGCTGATCAATGGCATTGCCTCCCACACTGGAAATGGCATCCTCAAGTTCCGCTTTCATAAAGGCAGCTGCTTGCTCGAAAGCTTTCTCTAATAAATCCTCTTTATTTTTTACGTGTTTGTACAATGTCTTTTTCGACATTCCACAACTGCTTGCAATCTGATCCATGTTCACACTCTTTATACCGAACTGTAGAAACAATTCGATGCTGGTGAACAATATGCGGGACAATTCAGATTCCATTCATTTGTATAAGTTAGATTCGGAGTTTACACGAGGATAACCCACTATGGAAACAAATGTTCTAAAAAATGTTTCCAATGTTTCCCGTTTCGAACAACTTTCGTGCCAAAGCCTATGTTTTTTT
>JGI24539J26755_10000512_pt1 | contig 18358 bp, 19 predicted proteins | sample NorSeaMetagenome_2_FD_26755 | JGI IMG/M metagenome (IMG submission 26755) | reverse complement strand
TGATACCTTAAATGTTAGTTATTTAAGCTTTATTGAACTCATAGCAGAACGTTGTAATGTTCATGGAACACCTGTTAGTTTTTGTGGTGAAGATGCAGGAAAACCCATTGAAGCTTTGTGCTTTGCAGCCATGGGTCTACGCGAATTGTCTATGAGACCTGCATCAATTGGACCTGTGAAAAATATATTATTAAAAACAGATTTAAATGAAGCGCGTAATGTAATTAATGAGGCGCGAAAATCAGGGGCTCAATCAGTCAGAGATCATTTAGTTGAATGGTTGCAGAATAAGAACTAGTTGTTTTATTAAGCTTTACTCAAATTTCTGAATTTGGCCATTAACGCCTTTAAATGCTCCAGACTTTAATTCTAGATATAAAAGTCTGTCGGGGTTTGTTGGCGGCGGAAAACTTAAGAAACCTGACTTCTTAAAGCCAAATTTTTGATAATATATTTCATCACCGATTAAAACAATTCGTGTCCATCCATCATTTTTTGCCAATTCAAGAGCAGATCGGATTAATTCTCCACCCACTCCTTCTCCCTGTCGAGTAGGGTGTACTGCGATTGGGCCTAATAGTAATGCTTTTGCTTTTTTAGAGCCAATTTGAATTGGCCAAAATCTAATTGATCCACCAATAATTCCATTAAGGTCTCGAGCAATAAGACAAAGCTCTGCAACAGGTAAAATGCCATCACGAAGCCTATAAGAACTTAAGGCCTCTCTTCCGGGAGCAAAAGATAAATCAAGAAGGCTTTCAACATCCCACCAATCATCTTTTTTTTCTTGTTTTATTTCGTACATATCTAATCGTTTTGCACTTCTTACACTAGTATTGCGGATAGCATGTCGTTAAGAATTGAGCAAATGTGAAAACTAGGACTAACCAGATGTTTTATACAACTGAACTGAACGACCATGGCTTAAAATATAATCCTTTTAAAGCTATAGTAGCACCACGACCAATTGCTTGGATTTCTACTATTGATAAAGAAGGTCGAAGTAATCTAGCTCCTTATTCATTCTTTAACGGAATGCAAGATAGCCCCCCTATAATTGGTTTTGGCTCAGGCCCATCAAAAATAGGCATTGACGAACCAAAAGACAGTTTGAGNAATATTGAAGCTACTGGAAACTTTTGTGTTAGCATAGTCTCTGANGCTTTAAAGAACCAAATGAATATTTCTTCTGGTCATTTCCCACACAATGAAAATGAATATGAAATTGCAGGCCTCACTCAAACAAGCGGAGTAACAGTATCAGCACCTTTTGTAACTGAAGCACCTGTTTCTTTAGAATGCAAATTACACGATATCATTTCTTTACCCGGAACAAGCAAGTGGGTAATTGGATTAGTAACAGCTGTTCATATTAAAGATGAATTTATTATAAACGGTAAGTTAGATATTACAAAATATCGTCCAATCGCTCGATTAGGATATAAAGATTATGCAACTATAACTAAAGTTTATCAATTAGAACGCCCAAAATGAAAAAAGAACCTTTTGAATTATATACATTTGATGGTTTTTCTACAGGTAAAATAGCAATTTGCAGACAACCAAACTCATCAAATGATTTTCAAAAAATCAAAGCCTGGTGTGCTGATATAATAGTTACAATGACAACATTAGATGAATTTGAAATTAATAATTTTCCAGAAAAAATTTCACACTGCACAAAAACATGGATGCATTTACCAGTAAATGATTTTGACATCCCTATGGAGAATTTAGAGAAAGAGATTACACAACTATTGGAAATACTGAATTCAAACGGTCGCATATTAATACACTGTAAGGGCGGCCAAGGCCGTTCTGGAATGATTGCTATGAAATTACTTGTAGAACAAGGGCAAGACCCCCAGAATGCTCTAAATATAATACGAGAACATAGAATTTACGCCGTGGAAACAAAAAAACAAAAAATTTGGGCTAGTAACAGATATTGTAAGAGAACTAATTAAAGTTAAATTTTCAATAAGGTAATGAAGTAAATGATTATTGGTATTATTGGTGGCAGTGGAATTTATGAGATCGATAGCTTAGAAAACCCTCAATGGGTTAATATAGATAGTACTTTTGGAATACCATCAGATGAAGTCTTAATAGGATATATTAAAGGAATTAAGATAGTGTTTTTGCCCAGACATGGCAGAGGTCATATTCAAACACCGTCATCAATTAATTATAGAGCTAATATAGATATAATGAAGAGGTGTGGTGTTACAGACATTGTATCAATATCAGCATGTGGATCTTTCAGAGAAGATATGGAGCCTGGTGATTTTGTAATTATTGATCAATTTATTGACCGCACTTTTTTAAGAGAAAAATCATTCTTTGGGCCTGGATGCGTAGCTCATGTCTCTCTGGCAAAACCTACTTGTTCACGGTTGGGAGAAATTTGCCAAAAAGCTGCATCTAATCAAGGCATCAAAGTACATTTAGGCGGAACTTACTTAGCCATGGAAGGGCCGCAATTTTCAACTCTAGCTGAAAGTAAATTATATAAAGATATCTGGGGATGTGATGTTATTGGAATGACTAATATGCCAGAAGCAAAATTAGCAAGAGAAGCAGAAATTTGCTACACTTCTGTAGCAATGATTACTGATTATGATAGTTGGCACCCAGATCATGGAGAGGTTGATATTGTGAACATTATAAAGACATTACGCTGCAACGCAGAAAACGCAAAGAAATTAATCACATATTTACCAGAACTACTAACTTCAAAGCGTTCAGCCTGCATCAATGGATGTGATAAAGCTCTTGAGTTTGCAGTTTTAACTCAGCCAAGTGTGCGTAATCCAGAAATGGTAGCAAAATTGGATGCAGTAGCTGGTCGCATTCTAAATAATTTACAAGAGGTAAATAATGGCAAATAACCTTAAAGAATATATCAGAACAATTCCAGATTTTCCACATGCCGGTATTCAGTTTCGGGACATAACAACACTTTTTAATAACTCTAAAGGCTTGCGAGATACAGTTGATCAAATGGCTGAAGCAATGGCTATTCATAACTTTGACCAAGTAGCAGGATTAGAAGCTCGGGGGTTTATGCTTGGAGCTGCATTGGCTTATAAATTAGGATTAGGATTTACTATGATCCGGAAAAAAGGAAAATTACCTGGAAAAACAATTTCTCAAGACTATGATTTAGAATACGGTAAAGCAACTTTAGAAATTCATGATGATGCTATTGAACCTGGACAAAAAATACTATTGTTTGATGATCTAATTGCTACAGGTGGGACAGCTGAAGCTGGGGTTAATCTAATTGAAAGACTAGGTGGAAAAGTAGAAATGGCCGCATTTATAATTGATTTACCTGAACTTGGCGGAAGAAAAAAAATAGAAAACCTTGGTATACCAACTTATGTATTATGCGAATTTGAAGGTTTATAAATAAGTATTTTTTAAAATAATAATACTACTTTTCTCTTAAGACAGCACCTGGATTCATTATTCCATTTGGGTCCATTGCATTTTTTATCGCTCGCATGGCAATTAATTTGACTGGATCACCATATTTTTCTAAATCACCAACCTTTAAACGTCCAATACCATGTTCAGCCGAAACAGATCCACCAAGATCATTTATCTTGTCATGAATAATTGTCTTAATCTCTTCACGTAAATGGACATAATCATCTTTAGTTTTACCAAAAGGTGGAAAAATATTATAATGTAAATTTCCATCACCAAGGTGTCCAAAACAATTAATACGCAAATCTCCCAAAGACGCCATATATGTAGGCATTTCTTTAATAAACCTAGGTATTAAAGAAACAGGCAATGATATGTCATGATTAGATATAGAACCAATTCTTCTATTTGCTTCAGGTATATTTTCACGTAAGTCCCAGAATTCTTTTGCTTGCTTTTCAGACTGAGCAACCAAAGCATTACTAACCATACCGTGATTTAATAGTCCTTCTAAACTCTCAAGCAATCTATTTTCTAGGTTAGCACCCTCACCGCCTGATAATTCAATTAAAATTGACCATTCAGGGCAATCATCAAAAGGTATTTTCACGTAAGGACATACTTCCAATAAAAAGTTATATGACTGTTTGTGTATCAATTCAAAAGCCGTTATTGATGAGTCTAACTTTGATTGCAACTCAGCTAATACTTTAATTGCAGCGTTAGGGTTTGATACAACAAGAAGGCTAGTAACCGTTTCTTTAGGCTTAGGAAAAATCTTCAAACAAGCCGCAGTAATAATACCAAGTGTTCCTTCTGAACCAATTAATAAGTTTCTTAAGTCATACCCTGTATTATCTTTTCGCAACCTCTTTAATCCATTTAGAATACTACCATCAGGAAGCACGGCTTCTAGCCCAAGACATAAGTCTCTAGTATTTCCATAACGAAGCACTTGGACACCACCTGCATTAGTAGCAAGATTACCTCCAATTCGGCAGGATCCCTGCGAAGCCAATGCTAATGGGAACAATCTATCTATATCATTTGCTGCTTGCTGGACATTTTCTAATATAGCACCTGCTTCAACTATAATTATATTTTCGTCAGGCAATACATTTCGGATAGATTGCATCCGTTCAACTGATAATAATACCATATCTTTTTCAGATTTTACTGTTTGGCCACCAACCAAGCCTGTACCACCAGCATAAGGTATTACTCCGATATTATTTTCATTACAAAAACAAATAATTTCTGAAACTTGTTTAGTATTTTGAGGCTTAATCACTGGCATTGGGTTTGATTTGTAGCGACCCCTAGGCTCTTCAAGATAACTTTTTTCTGCCAAACTAATTAAATCAGATCCAAATTTAGAAACTAAAATATCAAAAATTTTATCCATTTTCTTTTCCATATAAATTACGCAATACCAGCTTCAGTTTTGCCACGTCTATCATTTCGTAAATTGGCATATAGCACATGACTTCTCCAACGCCCTGAAATCTGTAAATAACTTTGAGCTACACCTTCATATTTGAATCCAGATTTTTCTAACAAGCCTCGCGATGCAAAGTTATCTGGTAAAGTGGCTGCTTCAATTCTACTAATATTAATTTTAGAAAAACTATAGGCAACTACTGCTTTTACAGCTTCTGACATATATCCTAATCTTGCAAAATCTTGACCAATCCAATACCCAAGCGTGCCAGATTGTGATGGACCTCGACGAATATTATCTAACGTAATAGCTCCAACCAGTTGTTGACTGTCTCTTTTAATAATGAATAACGGAAGGCTACTTAGGTTTTTGAATGATTTATTTGCCCAATAAACCCGATTTTGAAATGCACGCTTTGAATAATAGTCTGGAGACCACACTGGCTCCCAGTTTTCCAAAAANTGTCTAGAATCTTGCCTTTGCTCTACCCATTGTAAATGATCTTTCATTATTGGTAATCTTAAAATACAATTTGGTGTTTCCAACGCTAGTGCAGATTTTTGCTTTCGAAATATCACTATCCCACCAAACGTTTCTCTAATTCACTAACATCTGGCGCATTTTTAACAGGTCCATATAATGCATAGGCAACAGAAGAATTACATAAGTTTTGTGCAAATTCTTTTACATGTTCTGCATTTACAGCATCAATTTTTGATACAATTTCATCTAAATCAGGAACACGGTTAAATATTAGTATGGTTCTAGCTAACCGCTCACAGCGAGCTGATGCGCCTTCTAAACCCATTAACATTCCAGCTTTCATCTGAGAACGTGAACGTGCAACTTCCTCATCAGTCATATCTGAAGCAGAACGCTTAATCTCATCGATTGTGATATTGGCAAGTCCTGAAATATCATTAGAACTCGTTCCTGAGTATATTGTCATCATACCGCTATCTGCAAATGCACCTGCAGAGGCATATATTGAATAACATAGTCCACGTTTTTCTCGAATTTCTTGAAACAATCGAGACGACATGCCCCCACCTAAAGCAGTCGAGTAAATTTGTGCTGTATATATATTATCGTCTAAATAACTTGCAGACTCAAATGAAAGTGCAAAATGAGCTTGCTCTAAATCTTTAATTACTCGAACTTCACCACCAATAAATTTAGAAGGTTCATTAGAAAATTTTGGAGTACGATTCAAATCCCCAAATAAAGATCTAGCCTCTTCAACCAACGCATCATGATCTACTGAACCAGCTGCTGATAAAACCATTTGCTCAGGCCCATAATGTTCAGTTACAAAATTTTGTAAATCTTCTCGGCTAAATGAGCGTACATTTTCTGTACTTCCAAGAATTGCTCTACCCATAGCTTGATCAGGATAAGCAGTATCTTGCAGCCAATCAAAAATTATATCATCTGGCGTATCTAAAGACTGACCTATTTCTTGTAAAATCACACCACGTTCTATCTCTAGCTCTTTAGGATCAAAAACTGAGTTCAATACGATATCTGAAATAACATCCAATGCTAAAGGTACATCATCTTCAAGAACACGGACATAATATGCAGTCATTTCACGACTTGTATACGCATTTATATATCCACCAACATCTTCAATCGCTTCAGCAATTTGCAATGCATTTCGTTTTTTTGTTCCTTTGAAAGCCATATGCTCAAGAAAATGCGCAATGCCATTTTGTTGAAGGCGCTCATTGCGACAACCTGCACTAACCCAAACTCCAAGTGAAGCTGATTTAAGGCCCGGCATTCGTTCTGTAACTATTCGAAAACCATTGTCGAGTGTTGTAACTCTCACATTGTTATTCATTTTATACCTTTTCGTATAATTGCTTCTAGAGCCTTTAAATCACCTGATACACGGGTCATTCTCTCATTACGTTCATATAGATCAGCCATGTGAGAGGGCAAATCTGGTGTTATTCCACATGCATTTGCTACTGCATCTGGAAATTTTGCAGGGTGTGCTGTCGCTAAAGTAATCATTGGTATTTGGCTTATCTGGCTTTCAGCAACATTTACGCCAATTGCGCTATGAGGGCATAGAACTTCACCCATATTATCAAAATATTTTTTGATAGCTTCAGAAGTTTCTGAATCAGAACAACACCCACTATCAAATTCATCATTCAAGAGTTTGATAGCTTCATCAGATAAGGTAAATGATCCATCATTTTTCAAAGCATCAAACAACTCAATTACTTTTGCACCATCACGTTTATATAAATCAAAAACTAATCTCTCAAAATTTGAACTAACCTGAATATCCATTGATGGACTAATAGAAGGTTTTACTCCTGATTTCGTGTGATTACCTGTTTTTAACGTTCTATGAAGTATATCATTTTGATTTGTAGCAATTATTAAGCGTTCAATTGGTAGCCCCATTTTTTTTGCAACGTATCCTGCAAAAATATCTCCAAAATTTCCTGTTGGAACAGTAAACGAAACTTTGCGATTTGGAGCACCAATAGCCACAGCAGAAGTAAAATAATAAACAACTTGAGCAAGAACTCTTGCCCAATTAATTGAATTTACACCTGCTAATTTTACTTCATCCCGAAAATCAAAGTCGTTAAACATATCTTTAAGTAATGCTTGGCAAGTATCAAAATCTCCATCAACAGCCAATGCATGAACGTTTGATTCATTAGGAGTTGTCATTTGCCTGCGTTGTACTTCTGATACTCTTCCATGCGGATACATGATGAATAGATTAACAGAATCTAGCCCTTTAAAGGCTTCCATAGCCGCTGAACCAGTATCACCAGATGTTGCGCCGACTATAGTAACCTTTTCTCCACGGCGTTTTAATGCAACTTCAAACATTTGGCCTATTAATTGCATTGCAACATCCTTAAATGCCAATGTTGGGCCATGAAATAGTTCTAATAAGAAGTGATTTTCTGATAACTGGACAATTGGACATTTAGCTCTGTGCGAAAACCCGGCATATGCTAGCTTAATAATTTTTTTAAACTCATTATCTGTAAATGTATCACCAACAAATGGCTTCATTATCTCAAAAGCAACCTCTTCATATGATTTAGTTGAAAATGAAGCGATTTTTTCTGTAGAAAGTGTAGGATATTTTTCAGGTACATATAGTCCACCATCACGCGCCAAGCCTGTAAGCATGGCTTGTTCAAAATTAAGATCAGGAGCTTTACCGCGGGTGGATACATACTTCATCTTTGCATTCCTAAACTGTTTTTTGCTTAATACGCCAAAGTAAGTAAATTGTCATCAGAAACCAAACTAATGCTAAAGAAAACCAAGTAATAGCATATTCTTTGTGATCATTTTGTATATTTAAAGAAATAGGAAGTGGCGTTACTTCTTCATAATTCTTCCAATTACCATTTTCTTTAATTTGAACTTCCTCAGCAACAACTAAAAAAGGTTCAACATTCAGTTCTCTAGCCATAATTGGTACGAATCTTGAGAACCAAATATTATTCACTATATCAGGTTTAGGTGTAAAGCTATCATCATGGTCATCTGGATAAGAAATATACCCTATAACTTTTGCTTTACCAGTTGGTCGTATTTCATTTTTTTGATCTTCAGGAATCCAACCCAGATCAACCAATATAGATACGTCATTCCATTCAAATTCAGATACAACCCGATATCCTAATCCATTCTTCTGAGGTGCATAAATATGAGCTTCATTATTCTTAATATTTCCATCTAAATAAACTCGGAGATAATTATGCGTAGAGGGTAATGATAATTTATAATTATTAATTAAGGAGAGCGGTTCACCACTAAGCCTTTCTTCTATTTTGGATATTATATCTTGTTTCCATTCTAGGCGCTGCATCTGCCAGACAGCAAGAGACAGTAAAACTGTAACACCAATCAAACCAAACATAATTGGAAAAATATTTTTTTTTGGCATTTTGGACCTCTTATAAAAAAGTAAAGCGTAGAAATCTCTTCCCACGCTTTAAATTAATTTATGTAATTAATAAACTTAACCACCCCAGATATACACTGCAGCGAATAAGAACAACCAAACCACATCAACAAAATGCCAATACCATGCAGCAGCTTCAAATCCAACATGTCGTTCTTGTGTAAAGTGGCCCTTTAACGCTCGAACCAAACATACTGCTAAGAAAATTGTTCCCACGACAACATGAAAACCATGAAAACCAGTAGCCATGAAAAAGTTGGCACCATAAACATTATCACGGAAACTAAATGCTGCATGACCATATTCATAAACTTGGAAGACTGTAAAAATCGCACCAAGTACTATAGAACCCACTAGCCCCCATACTAAACCTTTACGATCATTTTCATGTGCAAGAGCATGGTGAGCCCAAGTTGCAAAACAACCTGAACATAGTAAGATTAAAGTGTTAATTAATGGTAAGTGCCATGGATCAAAAGTTTCTATTCCTGCTGGAGGCCAAATACCATCCACAGCCGGTGACATAGGTCCCATTGGGTACATTGCATTCTTAAAAAAGGACCAAAACCATGCAACAAAAAACATTACCTCAGACATGATAAACATTATCACACCATATCTGAGTCCAATAACCACTACAGGCGTATGGTCCCCAGCATGTGAGTCGTACACACATTCACTCCACCATGCAAACATTGTGTATAGCGTCATTACAAAACCAATAATAAAAAGCCATGGTGATAATGGAATACCTCCCAATTGAATTGGATCCATTCCCCTTCCCAGATGATGAGAAGCAAATACAGCGCCTACAAGCATTGTTAGAGCAGAAAGCCCACCAAATAATGGCCAAATACTCGGAGTTAAAATGTGGTAATCGTGGTTTTTTTCATGTGCCATTTGTCGACTCGTCCCTTAACTTTCAGGCTTGTTTACTGTGGATTGCACTGAGCTTGCAAGACTTGCTTGATCAGTGGGTAAATCTGTCGCATGAAATGTATATGACAGAGTAATATTATTTACAAATTTAGCTTCTCGATCTTCAATAATTTCAGGATCTACATAAAATGTTACTGGCATTTGAACTGTTTCACCTGGTTGAAGAACCTGCATTTCAAAACAAAAACATTGAATTTTGTTAAAATAATAACCTGCTGAGTATGGATACACATTAAAACTTGCTGTACCCGCTATAACTTTATCAGTTGGATTATGAGCTTCATAAAAAGCTAGGCCAGTTTCACCAATTCGAAGTGTCATTTTTCTTTGCGTCGGCTTAAACTCCCAATCAATGTTAGCGTCCAAAGAACCGTCAAACCTTACTGTGATTTTACGATTTAAGATTTCATTACTTTCCTCAACTGCAGTTTGAGTAACTCCCCCAAAGCCTGTAACTCTACAAAACCAATCATAAAATGGCACTGCGGCAAATGACATTGACAACATAAAGAAAACCAATGAAATCAATTTAAATGCAGTTTTATTTTTCGAATTTTTACTCAATTGATTTGTTCCAATTGGGGTCGCCTAACATGGTCGTAAGCTTCCATTGTTGCTCCACCCATCATTTTTGCCACTGTTATTGAAAAAACTAAAATCACAAAAGCAACTAAAATTAGTCCTAGCATAGAATTATTTTTTTTTCGAATCTTTCGAATTTCATCATCAGTCATTTAAAACACCTGTGGCCAAGCTATTAATCTTACATCATACGAACGAAATGATGCTTCAATAAGCAAAGCTGTAAATAAAAGGAAAAGGTAGAAGAGGGAAAATTTGAATACTTTACGTTCTTCTAGATAATTGTCTTCTATTGCAATTTTTTCTTCACGTTTGAATAATTTAAAAGCACCTAAAAGAAATAATAAAGATAGAATTATTGATAATACAAAATATACTGGACCACCAATTGATGTGAAAGCTAATCCAACAGAGAATGGTGTTAAAAGTATAGTATAAGTTAAAATATGATTTCGTGTACTTCTTTTACCATGGGTGACTGTAAGCATCGGGATACCAGCCTTTGAATAGTCTTCATTCATGAATAACGCTAATGCCCAAAAGTGCGGTGGAGTCCACATAAAAATAAGCATAAACATCCCAATTGCTTCATATGATATTGATCCTGAAGCGGCCACCCAACCAACCATTGGTGGAAAAGCACCAGCCGCTCCACCAATAACAATATTTTGTGGCGTAGAACGCTTGAGCCACATTGAGTAAACCACTGCATAGAAGAATATAGTAAAAGCAAGCAAACCTGCAGCAAACCAATTTGAAGCTAAGCCTAACATACCAACAGATAAAACAGACATCCAAAGGCCAACCAGCATAGCATTATTTGCAGAAACTTTACCTGATGGAACAGGACGACCTTGTGTTCTTTTCATTATGCTATCTATATCAGCATCCCACCACATGTTTAGTGAACCTGATGCACCCGCACCCAAAGCTATAAATAATACTGACGCGAATGCCAAAACTATATTCATAGAACCTGGGGCAACTATTAAGCCTACTGCTGCAGTGAATACCACTAGAGACATGACGCGAGGCTTAAGTAATGAAACATAATTACCAAAGTCTGGTTGATCAGACGTCGTCTTTATTGTCGCTTCTGTCATTTCAATTCCAAATTTTTAATGAGGTTTAAATATATCAAAAATTAATTAATTTTTTGAAGCTTCAACCTCTAAAACTTTATTCATGTTTGCATCTGCAACATGAACCACTCTAGGGATACCTGCATATTCTTTTATAGCCCCATCTAGCCAAGCATCATATTTATCCTGACTTACAACCTTCACTGTAATTGGCATAAATGAATGATCTTTTCCACACAACTCAGAGCATTGACCAAAATAGATACCTTCTTTTTCAGCTTTAAACCACAGCTCTGCTAAACGGCCAGGTACAGCGTCTTGTTTGACACCAAATGCAGGTATTGTCCAAGCGTGAATAACATCAGCACCAGTCACTTGAACTACAATTGTTTTATTTACAGGCACTACAACTGCAGCGTCTGTAGCTAGTAAATATTCATCAGCAGCATAACCATATTCTTCAAGATCAGCACGGTCTAGCATAAAACTATCAAAACCAAACTCATGATCAACATATTCATGTGACCAGTACCATTGGTTACCGGTAGCTTTAATTGTTACATCAGCTTCAGGAATTTCCATCTGTTTGAAAAGTAGAGTTAAACTTGGTGGAATTAAACATAATAAAATTACAACAGGGATTAACGTCCAAGCTATTTCTATACCTGTATGATGAGTGAAAGATGCCGGATTAGGGTTTCGTTTTGCACTATAACGAAAAGCACAAATTAAAAGTAAAGCCGTTACAAATAATGATATTATAGTAATTACCCATAATAAAAAAGTATCGTAGCTTTGAATATCACGTGCAACTTCAGTAACTGGCGGCTGCCATCCCATCAAACCATCAACTGGCTTACCAATTGTTTCTAATGACCCCAAATTTTCTTGAGCCCAAGTGGTGCTGGCAAGTAATGTACTTGTTAAAACAGATATTGTGGCTGTTAATAGGTTTTTTACTCGCATTCGTTTCATCCTGTTTTAAAAAAATTCCAGTATTATGGAATCTTCGATTGTGTCTTTAGTAAGCTAAAACCATAATAAGGCAGAAAGAACAAGCTTTCCGTTTGCGGCATTGCGCCGCTTGTGCCAAATTGTCATCTTAAACATATAGGATAGTCTTAATGAGTAATGCGTCTACACCTTTTCGACCTTTCGAAGCTAATTTTGATTTTAATCAAGCATTAAACACCCTTAAAAATACTTTAAAGGGTGCTGAAGATGGGGAAATATTTCTAGAACGCCAAAGATCTGAAGCTTTAATGCTAGATGATGGCCGTATAAAAACTGCAAATTATAATGCATCTGAAGGATTTGGGCTAAGGGCTGTAAAAGGAGAAACTGTAGGGTATTCTCATTCAACTGAAATGACACAAGCCGCATTAGTTAGAGCATCAGAAACGGCTAAACTTGCTGTTGGTTCAGGTGGTAGCAAATTATCAAATGCACCAACACCTACTAATCAAAGATTATATAGTGATATTGACCCAATTTCAGATGCAGAATTTTCTGTGAAAATAGAAACCTTAAAAGAAATTGATAGTTTTGCTCGTGAATATAATAATAAAGTCGTCCAAGTATCAGCATCCCTAGTCGCAAGCTTACAAGAAGTTGAAATATTACGACCTGAAGGCACTTTGGTTCGTGATATAAGGCCAATGGCTAGATTGAATATCTCCGTAACGGTAGAAAAAGACGGACGTCGCGAAAGTGGGAGTGCAGGTGGCGGCGGTAGGCATGGCTTATTGCAATTAACCACTTCCGATAATTGGAAACCAAAAGTGGTTGAAGCAATAAGAATAGCAATGGTAAACTTAGAGGCCATACCAGCTCCTGCAGGACAATTTGATGTTGTATTGGGACCAGGCTGGCCTGGAATATTATTACATGAAGCAATTGGACATGGGCTTGAAGGTGATTTTAATAGAAAAAAATCATCAGCTTTTTCTGGATTAATGGGTAAAAGGATTGCTGCAAAAGGTGTAACAGTTTTAGACGATGGAACTATCCCAGATCGCAGAGGATCAATAAGTTTTGACGATGAAGGAACACAATCACAAAAGAACACTTTAATAGAAGATGGAGTTTTGGTTGGTTACATGCAAGACAGGCAAAACTCTCGCCTGATGGGTGTAGAGCCTACAGGGAATGGTAGACGAGAAAGCTACGCTCATGCTCCAATGCCTCGTATGACCAATACTTATATGCTTGGAGGCAATACAAATCCAAAAGAAATTTTACAAAATCTGAAGGATGGAATTTACGCTGTTGGGTTTGGTGGAGGACAAGTTGATATAACAAATGGTAAATTTGTTTTTTCATGTACTGAAGCGTATCGTGTCAGAAATGGAACTGTTGGTGCACCACTCAAAGGTGCAACATTAATTGGCGATGGTGCCACAGCACTTAAACACATTCATGCTATTGGAGATGATATGGCACTTGATCCTGGCATGGGAAATTGCGGTAAAGCAGGCCAGTGGGTGCCCGTTGGAGTTGGGCAACCTACATTAATGATTGGAGGGCTTACTATTGGTGGATCTAAAATATAAAATAATAAATAATTTTCATAAGCTTCGAGTAAAGTATTCTTTACAAAAATTAAAAAAATTATAAATTTTCAATGTGGCTGTTGACATTCACCTCAAGAACAACCGATGTTCCGCGCCCATAGACCTAGTTCATTTACCCTTAAAGGAACATCATGCCAGTTGTAGTTGTAGAGAGCCCCGCAAAGGCCAAAACCATTAATAAATATTTAGGTTCCGACTATACGGTATTGGCATCTTATGGTCACGTAAGAGATTTGCCTCCAAAGGATGGTTCAGTAGATATCGATAATGAGTTTGAGATGAAATGGGAAGTTGCATCAGACTCTAAAAAACATCTCAAAGCGATCGCGGACGCATTAAAAGAAGATAATAATCTGATTCTAGCTACCGACCCCGACAGAGAAGGTGAAGCTATCTCATGGCATTTAGAAGAAGCCCTGCGAAAACGAAAAGTTATTAAAAAAGATACTCCTGTAAGTCGTGTGGTATTTAATGCGATTACTAAAACTGCTGTAACTGAGGCAATGAAAAAACCTCGGGCAGTTGATATGGAGTTAGTTGAAGCATACTTAGCAAGAAGAGCGCTAGATTATTTAGTAGGCTTTAATTTATCTCCAGTATTATGGAGAAAATTGCCAGGAGCAAAATCTGCAGGCCGAGTACAATCTGTATGCCTTAGATTAATTGTTGAGCGGGAAATGGAAATTGAAATTTTCAAGCCTAGAGAATATTGGTCAGTTAAATCTGTTTTAAGAACCCCACGTGGTAAAGATTTTGAATCTGCTTTGCGAATTTTGGGTGGAAAAAAACTTGATAAATTTGATATAAACAATGAAGTTTCTGCAGATTTAGCAGTTCAAGCAGTTAATTCTCGCGACCTAGTCGTAACCAATGTAGAGGCAAAGCCAGCAAATAGAAATCCATCAGCACCGTTTATGACTTCGACATTACAGCAAGAAGCGAGTCGTAAATTTGGTTTTGGAGCTCGCCAAACTATGAGCACTGCTCAACGTCTTTATGAAGCAGGACATATAACTTACATGCGAACTGATGGCATAGATATGGCTCCAGAAGCAGTAATAGAAGCCAGAGATGCAATTAAAGCCAGATATGGATCTAGCTACATACCGTCTGAAGCACGTATGTATAAAAACAAAGCAAAAAATGCCCAGGAAGCTCATGAATGCATTAGGCCAACAAACATGGAGGTTTCGGCAGAAAACTTAAATAAATTAGAAGCAGATCAAAGAAAACTTTATGATTTAATTTGGAAGCGTACTTTAGCCAGTCAAATGGCTAGCGCAAAAATGGAACGAACAACAATTGATATATCATCAGAAGACAATCAAATTGGGCTGAGGTCTACAGGCCAGGTTGTAGTATTTGATGGTTTTTTAAAAGTTTACGAAGAAGGTCGTGATGATGAAGTTGTGGACAATGACGATAAAATTCTCCCTCAACTCTCCATTGGAGATTTAATTGAAAAAATAACAGTAAACCCATTACAACATTTTACACAGCCACCTCCACGTTATACAGAAGCAACTTTAGTTAAACGTATGGAAGAACTAGGTATTGGTCGGCCATCAACATATGCATCTATTGTTACAACCATTCAAACTCGAGAGTATGTTAGAAGAGAAGGTAATAGATTAATTGCAGAAGACAAAGGTAGGTTAGTAATTGCCTTTTTAGAAAATTATTTCAGACAATATGTTGGTTACAATTATACTGCTAGCTTGGAAGAAGAATTGGACAGCGTTTCAGCTGGAAAAGAAAATTATAAAATTGTTTTAGGGCGTTTTTGGCGTGATTTTTCTGCAGCAATACAGGAAACTGCTGAATTAAGAATTACAGAAGTACTAGAAAAAATTAATGAAGTCTTAGAACCACACCTTTTCCCAATAACGGAAAAAGGTGGAGATCCAAGACTTTGTCCAAATTGTGAAATTGGACGTTTAAGTATGAGAACTGCGCGATCAGGTGGAGCCTTTATCGGATGTTCAAATTATCCTGAGTGTCGCTACACTCGCGCATTTGGACCCCCAGGAGCAGAAGATTCAAGCGGCATACCTCCTGAAGGAAAAAACTTAGGTGAACATGAAGGCGATAAAATATATGCATTTAAAGGCCGCTTTGGACCATACGTTCAAAGAGGAGAAGTTTCAGAAGAGAATAAGAAACCACCCCGACAATCAATACCAAAAGATTGGCCTCCTGCAGATGTTGATTTAGAAAAAGCGTTACGGTTATTGTCACTTCCACGTCAAATTGGACCTCATCCTGAGGATGGGATTATGGTTTGGTCTAATATTGGGAGATACGGTCCATATCTTAAACATTCCCCAAGTACTTCTGATCGTGGAGGCACAAATGCAAACTTAGCCGATATTGAAGAAGTCTTTACTGTTGGCATGAACCATGCAGTTCAACTTTTAGCTGAAAAAATTGCTAGCCGTGGTGGCAGAGGTGTTGCAGCAAAACCAATAAGAGAACTTGGTGAACATCCCGATTCAGATGGACCAATAAATATTATGAAAGGCAAATATGGGCCTTATGTAAAATGGGAAAAAATAAACGCAACAATTCCTAATGAAATAGAGCCTGAAGATTTAACATTAGACCAAGCACTTGTCTTAATTAATGAAAAAATTGCAAAAGCACCAAAAAGAAGAAAAACTGTAAAAAAGAAACCACCTGCAAAGAAGAAAGCTACAGCTAAGAAAAAATAATTAACAAAATAAATATTATTGTCTAATTAATTGGTCTACGCTCAACGACATGCCCATAGAGCGTCGTCATTAAGCTGGCAGATATCATGACCACAATCCATTGGAAAAATGAGGTTACAAGAACGCCTATTATGTTACTGGGTGCTAATATACCAGATATAATCCCTATACTAAGAATCATTGTTATAACAATAGCTGCTAGGCCCCAGATTTCATTTGATATATCTTTTGTTTCTCTAAATGATTTGCGAATGGACATTGTTTCATCCAAGGCGATTGAAGGTAAAACTAAACCTGCACGGAAAAATAAATAGTAAAAAGAAATAAATAATAAAATATTAACAATTGGTAATATTGCGACTAAACCTAGTCCGTTTATAAATATATTTAACATTGAAAAAGGAATTATGAGTATAAAGATTACCGATGAAATTATAGCAATAGTTTTTATAGAATACTTCAAAACCCGTAAATTATTCCATATTGGGAATAATTGATTACCGCTCTCTTCAATCAGGATAAAGCGATGCCAAGCAATAGCTATCCATGACATTGCAATAAAGAAAATAAAATTGCCTCCAAGTAATGCGATCATTTTTTCTGAAGAGAAATTTAATGCCATTAATTGATCTTGCCCACTGTCATTAGTTACAGTTTGAAATTGAGGCGGACCAATTATCAAATCACCTGTTAAAAATACATTTAATGCTGAGCTGGCAAATACAGCAGCTACAAAGATGGCACCCGAAATACGAAATGCCTCTTTTAAGTTATCTGAAACAATTAAAACAGATCTTCTAAAAATTTTCCAAGATGCCAACATTTTTTATCCATTAGTATTTATATTTCACATATTGCAATAATACAATAATTACCAACGAGAAAGTTAAATTCTAATTTTAATTATTAAGAAAAATTAGAACGTAAAAAAAACAAAAAAAATAGAAATAATTGTTGGCTTAATTCATAAATTGAGCCATTTTAGATTAAAGGAGATATTTATGTCAATTACTGCAGTATTAGTTTTATTTTCAATTGTTTGGTTCATCGTTTTATTTCTGCATTTACAAATAAAAATTAAAACTCAAGGTGATACTGGAAATGTGCTAAAAGGTACCCACGCATCTTCACCTATAGATTTTAGTATGAAGAAACGCATAATTAATACAACTTTAATATCAATCCCTATTAGTGCTTTAATTATTTTTATTATATTATCAGGTATTATTACTTTAGATATGTTTGATTTTTACAATCTAATTGAAAAGTAACTCTTTTCTTTCTTAAGAAAGGAGCGTATCGCGGCCATAAATCAAAAAAAGGAATAAATTATGGCTGCTCTTTCTGAAGGTGATATAGTTGTACTAGTATCAGGCTCTCCACGTTTTGTTGTTGAGAGTATACAAAGTACAAAAGTAAGTTGCGTCTGGTGCAATGAAGGTCAAATTCATAGAGATACTTTTGATATGAGTATTCTACGAAAATGGGAAGCAAACGATACTGCTCCATCTCGTGGTGGAGACCGTGGTGGCTTTAAAGGTGGCGATCGTGGTGGTGACCGCGGTGGTTTTAAAGGTGGCGATCGTGGTGGTGACCGCGGTGGTTTTAAAGGTGGTGATCGTGGTGGTGATCGTGGTGGC
>JGI24539J26755_10000508_pt1 | contig 18381 bp, 12 predicted proteins | sample NorSeaMetagenome_2_FD_26755 | JGI IMG/M metagenome (IMG submission 26755) | reverse complement strand
AAAAAGTAAATATAAAAATATCAAATGCTGATTTAGAAAAAAAACAGCTTGATTTTATCTTAGCTTCATAAAAATAAAGAATTCTCCGTCTACCTGAGTAAACCTAAGGTAGATGTGATGTAAACCCAAAGTAAACAATGAGAATAATGGAAAATAACGACTACAGAAACATAACATTAAGCACCAAAGTGTGTGCAAGGCAAAAGGCAGAGTACGTAAAAATAGCCGCTCAAAATGNCATAAGTATGTCAGAATGGTTAGCATGTATTATCGAATCCAATAAAAACAAATACGGAAAAGAAGGAGATCCTACAAAAAGAGAATTAACCTTAGAGAAAGAAATTGATACAGTAAAAAAGCAAAATGTTAGATTAGCAAAGGACAGAGAAAGTGCTGATTATAGAGTCTCTTTAGATATGAAAAGAGCTGACAAAGCAATTGAAGAAAGGGATGAGATACGCTATCAACTTAAAGAGAAAATTGTCGAGAATGATATGTTAAAAAATAAAATAGAGAAGCATAAACCAAAGTTCGAAGAGATTAATGATGAAAAAGGTTTTTTTGGGGTTTTCGTTTCAATTCTAGGTGCAATTGCATTAGGGAGCATGATTATGAAAGATTAATTCGATAAATTCAAAAGACCACCAAAAATAAACCCACTCAATTGAGTGGGTTTTTATTTATTCAATAATTATTTTATTTAATTAGTTAAATTCTTCACGCATCTGAACCCAACGTGAAATAACGAACTTTCAGGGGAGGTTGCAGACCTTGCGGAAAGTCTAAAACCATGACAATAATTTGAATTACATAAAAAAGAGCCCCCTCTTTGAGCTTTACCTTTAAGGTCAGTGGGAAATATTTGTGAATTACCTTCGTAAGGTAAATGCCAATTATAACACCATTCCCAAACATTACCTGCCATATCAAAAATTCCTAAAGAATTTGCTTCAAAATGACCAATGGGAGAGGTATATTTAAATCCATCTTGAAAACCAATTGTATTTGGATATCCAGAATTCCAGGTATTACACATATACTTATCTTTAACTAAAAGATCATTACCCCAATAAAATAATTGATTTTTCTTTTGACCTCTTTCGCTTGCAGCATACTCCCATTGAACTTCACTTGGAAGAGTTTTATCACAAAATTTACAGTATGCTAACGCATCATTCCAACTTACTTGAGTCACAGGATGGTTGTTTGAAGAAATTTTTTTAGACTTTCCTAAGGGGAACTCCCAATTTGCACCATCAACTAATTGCCAAATATTAATAGAATCATCATACACAATTGCATTACCAAATATTTCTGCTTCTGTGGTATAACTACTTTCATTAACAAAACCTCTAAAATCTTCTACAGTGACAAGGTTTTTATCAATTAAGAAACTTTGAATTATAACTTCACGTTCTGGTTTTTCTCTGTCTAATCCATTATCACTACCAAAATTAAACTTACCACCTTTAACGAATATCATTTTATCAGTGTCATGCATTTCAACGATATCTGAAAGAATATCGTTTTCATNAATATTTTCTATTATATAAAATTTGTCATTTGAGGAAACGGAAGTTTTTTTATTAGTAACGTTTACACAACTTGAAAAAACAAGTATGAATATAAAAAGCCTGATCCTTATAAACGAGAACATAAATAGAGCTTGAAAAAAAATTATTTTTTAATATTATTCTTCTCTTTATAAACTTTGGGCTCATTATAAACTCTACGAATAACGGTATCTGTCATTTTTCTCATTTGTTCAATTGAGCCATCGTCTTTGTATTCTTTTCTAAGAGCTTCAAGCTCTTTTTTCAAACTTTCAATCAAGTCTGGAGACGCTTCAGAATAGATATTATTCATTTCATTAGGGTCATTTTTTAAGTCATATAATTCCCATTCATCCATTGAATAATAGAAATGCATAAGTTTGTATCTATCTGTTTTTACCCCATAATGTGGTTGTACTTTATGCCATATTGGCCATTCATAATAATGATAGTAAACGGATTTTCTTTGATTCTTCAGTTCTCCTTCAAATGCTCCTTTAAAGCTTTTGCCCTGCATCTCAGAAGGTATTTCAAGACCAGCCATGTCAAGAAGTGTAGGTGCGAAATCTACATTCATTACCATTGCATCTGAAGTAGTTCCAGCTTTAATAGTTCTTGGGTTTTTAATTACAAAAGGCATCTTGAAAGATTCTTCATACATCCATCTTTTGTCAAACCATCCATGCTCTCCAAGGNAAAATCCTTGGTCAGAAGTATAAACTACAATAGTATTTTCGCTCAATCCATTTTCTTCTAAATAATCTAAAACACTTCCGACTGCTCTATCAATGCCAGCAACAGTTCTTAAATAGTCTTTGATATAAGTTTGGAATTTCCAGTATTTAAGAGCATCCCCTTTTAATGTGTCATTTGGTGACCAATATTGTCCCTTATCTCCATAAGCAAGCCAGCGCAACGAATCTCTTCTTGATAATCCTGAAGGCGGTATTTGTTTCATATCTCTTCTGTTTAGATGGTTTCCAATTTCCATCATGTTTTCACTTGCGGCAAGTCTTCCCTCATAGTCATCGTTAAAGGTTTCTGGAAGAGGGAAATCAAAATCAGTGAACAGTTCATGATACATGGAATCAGGCCTCCAGTCCCTATGTGGTGCTTTAAATTGATACAATAACATAAAGGGTTTTGTGGTATCTCTTTCTGATAGCCAATCCAAACAATCATTCTCAATTGCTTTTGTTACATGCAGTTTAGTTTCCACAACTGTATCTATTCCATTTATACAAAATTGAGGGTTATAATAAGTTCCTTGTCCACCCCAATTGATTAAAACTTTTGAATAATCGAAACCTGTTGGAGTTGTTCCTAAGTGCCATTTTCCAATGACAGCAGTTTCATAGCCATTTTTTTGGAAAACTTTTGGAAATGTAAGCTGTTCACCATTAAAATCTCCTCCATCAACATTTTTATAGAATCCATTGACATGCGAAAATTTACCTGTTAATATGGAAGCTCTACTTGGGCCACATATAGAGTTTGTACAATAAACGGCATCCATTCTAGCACCTTCATTAGCAATCCTATCTATATTTGGAGTTGGCGCAAGTTTGCTGACTTGTGATCCGTAAGCACTAACAGCTTGATAAGCATGATCATCAGCCATAATATAAATGACATTAAGTGGCCTATTTTCTTGTTGTTTTTCATTTGGTGAATTGCATGCACAAATCGAGAGTATTAAAAGACAAATGATACTGAATATGCTGTAAAGACTTTTAGGTTTCATATTAAAATCGTTATTTAAATAATTATTTTATTAGGCTTCAATCTAAAAGCAGAATAAAAATTGTCTTTTAGCAAGGAGTCCTTATATTAGTATTTTATAATACTAAAATAATCAACTTAATTAATTTGTGACTGATAAAAAATATAAAACTTGAAAATATATCTCTTATCTTTCTTTTTGTTTATTTCTTCATATTGTAGCGGACAAGAATCACCAAATTTTTTATGGCTTGTCTGCGAGGATCAATCTTTATTTTTTTCAATGTACGGCGATTCAAGTGCGAATACCCCAAACATTAATCAGCTAGCTAAAGATGGGATAGTATATCAAAACTGTTACACACCTTCACCTGTTTGTGCGCCGAGTCGAAGCAGTCTTATTACTGGAATGTATCCTACAACACTTGGTACACAGCATATGCGGGCTTATAAAAAATCGGCAGCAAAAAATGCAATTAATTCGCACAATTCGCTACCATATTATAGTGCTAAACCAAAAAAATTAATTCGTTTCTTCACTGAAGAACTTAGGGCAAACGGATATTATTGTTCGAATAACTCCAAAGAGGATTATAACATGATGACCTCTCCATTAGCCTGGGACGAAAGCAGTAAAACAGCAAATTGGAGAAATAGAGAAGAGGGGCAGTCTTTTTTCTCAGTCTTCAATTTTAATGTAACTCATGAATCTAATATTTGGAAAAATAAAACTGTATCTTCAAAAGAAGAATTGGAAAATATTTTAATGCCGAATTTTTTTCCTGAGGATGACGGAATCAAAAGTGATCTTCTAACCAACTACAAAAATATTGAAAAACTAGACAAGCAAATCGGAGTAATTCTTGACCAGCTTAAAGCGGATGGCCTGTATGAAAACACCATTATATTTTTCTTTAGCGACCATGGGGGNCCTTTCCCTCGATATAAACGTTCCATTTATGAAACAGGTCTTCGTGTTCCAATGGTAGCCAAGTGGATTGATGATACTCTAATAGGAAAAACCAATCAACTAATCAGCTTTGTTGATTTTGCACCAACCATACTTGATGCTGCAAATATTGATAGTGAATTTCCATTTGAAGGTATTTCTTTTAATAAAAAGGACCAGCGAAAATATATTTTTGCTGCTACGGATCGTTTTGATGGAAGAATAGATATGCGCAGAAGTATTCGAGGAGGTAATTTTAAACTGATTTATAACGCTGACACCACAACTCCTATATACAAGAAGGTAGCCTATCGTCAACAAATGAAAACAATGCAGGTATTGGATTCTCTCAATAACAAGCAGGAGCTTAATACTTATTTTTCGAATTGGTTTTCTAAAGATAAGGATCATTTTGAGTTATATGAAGTATCAGAAGATTACTCTGAGACTAACAACCTAATCCGTAATTCTAAATACGAAGAAATTATTAAAACATTAAAGCATTATTTATTTGCGTGGATAGAGGAGTCTGATTTTGGCAATATGAGTGAATCTGCTATGTTAGATTCCATGTTTACCAAATCTATGTCTATACCAAAATTGAATATGCCAGAAATTATTATAAATGATTTAGGATTTCTTATTAAATCTAATAATTTATACGCCTCTGTTGGTTGGCGAAACAAGAATGAAAAAATTTGGAATATTTATAAAACAAACCAGTTAATTAATCCAAAAGATGATTTTGAGGTCATAATCTTTCGACCTGGATATGAAATACTAACTCAAGTCTTTAAAAAATAGCTTCACAAATGATTACTCAACCAGAAANGGAATGTTAGCTACTGAGCTTTGTCCTTTTTCGTTTTTTACATATGCAAATAAGCGGTAGGCTCCTTTCCTCTTTGGACTTATAAAGGTTAACTTATTATCACTTTGATTAACAACATCAAACTTTATTGGGTCAGGTGACTTCTGAATATCACCCCCAATTTTATTACTGAATGCTTCAGGATATAATACGTATTCAACTATTACTTTTTTGTTATTGTATTTTAGGTATTTAACATTCAAAATTGCTTGTACCGAAGGAGCAAGAATATGGTCTTTTCTCCATCCTATATTTTNTAATGATATATCTTTAATAGAAGGAGCTCGCGATTGTGGCCATTCTCCAGTCCAGCAAAACTGCATAACATCAACGGCTTCTGTTGGCTTACCATTGCTAAGAAACATCCCGTGCCAGGTAGCTGTTGATTCTTGTTTTTGCCCCCAAAGAAAGCAGTAGCTTCCTAGACAACGTTCTATGTCTTTTTCAATCAGCTCTTTATATCTTCGCAATCGCTGATCTGCCTTTANACCGTTTGGGGGCTCAATCTTAGCTTTCCATGATGTTCTTCTAGCTTCAAAAGGTCCATTTACACCCCATTCAGAAACAATGTATGGTTTATCCCAATTAAACTTTCTGAGATTAGCTCCGGCATTCTCAATCGAACCATAAACATTTAGTCCTAATATATCAACACTTGGACAGTATTTGTTTATGTAAAAANCTTTTGAAGGATCAATACCAGCAATTACAGTCATTGTAGGGTGGTTAGGATCCACCTCCTTAATAAATTTTGCAAGGACTTCTATGGTTTCCCAAACTTTAAAATTACTATATCTAAGATCAACCTCATTACCGATGCCCCAAACTAACAATGCGGGGTGGTCCTTGTATTTCAAGACTTCATTTTTGAGTTGTTCAATTTGACCTTTGACTTCATATTCATTATTATAATCCATTCCACTTCTTTCTGGTCTTACATATAATCCAAGTGTGACTGTCAGACCATGTTGATAAGCAGAATCTAAAAGTGCCTTGTTGTTTGTGCTCCAAATCCGAATCGAGTTAGCTCCAGATTTTACTAATAGATCAAAATGGTCTTTGGCACCTGCTCCTTTTATATAGTAAGGCATACCGTTTCTTTGTAATTCAAAATTACCTGAAGCGTTTGTAGTAACTTCAACTTTACTCACCTGAGGATGTACGGTAAGAGAAAATACCATGCTAAATAGCATACAAAAAAGTAGATTTATATTCCTTTCCATTTGTTTGGTTTTTTAGGATCTCCACGAAATTCAATAAGCTGAAAATCACCTATTTCAAATTGAGTACCCTCCAATACTCTAAACCTTATTTCCTTTAGTTTATCCCATCTAAATTTGCTATGTCCCATTAATGATTTTAAAGGAAGATAGGCTTCAAATATTCCATTTTCTTTATCGATAAAATTACTTTCATTTAATGTTTTTTGTAACCTTCTTCTTTCTCCAGTATAGGCAAATAAAAATGCTTGAAGCTTTGGCAGTTCACTTGACTTTATCTTAAATTTAATTGCTGATGTGCTATAAATAGATGATAGGTCTACATGCATCCACATGTAGGGAGAAAAGCCAAATGTATTCCATGTATCTTCTTTTGACGCATNTAGATCAACAACTACACTCTCATTTTTAAAGAAGCCTCCAAATTTAAGACTAGATGAATATTTTGTATTAATGCCCCACCAATATTCTTTTCCAACTCCAAGTTGGACAGGATGTGAATCAAATACTTTAGTGAATTTATTAGTCGTATTCTTATAGTTATAATCGTGTGGTACAATTACAATATTGTCTATATGGAGATGACCTTTTCTTTGAAATTCAAGACGAAGCTCTTTGATATTGCTCATATTGACACCTCGTTTTTCATAATTAAATGCCTGAAAAGGAATACGTATCCGTTTCCATTGAGTATCAATTTTTCCTCCTTCAAGATCTAAGTAATTAATTTTTGCTCTGCATTGCTTGCCTGAGTAATCCTCAAGAATGAAAAACATAGGTACATTTGAAAGCTCACCTGAATCTATGCGTACGCGAAGCTCTATTGCAGCAGATTCTAAAATAGGCTTAAGATTTTTTCCTTTATAATTACCCCATTTTAAACCCATTCCTATATAATTACATTTAGATGCGTTCCACTTTATATAAAGATGGTCTTTTCCAATATAGCTATTGGTAGTTTCAAAAGATACTTCCTTACAAGCATTATTTTTTATACCCCACAAGCCATTCTCCTCAGAATTAGTAAAAAGTATTTTATGAGGAAATTGATCAAATGCTGAAACAGATTTTGAAGGTTCATAAATACTAACATCTCTCATATTACCACAAGATAGGCTGCAAAAGATAAGAATTGCTAAAGTTATTTGTATAGTTAACTTCATTATTGGTCTAATAAGCTGGAATTTGCAGTAAAAATAATATGATCTATATCTGTTCTTACATCTTTTCCAAAGTTTTCAGGACAAACTGGATTTGAAGAAGATGAAGGGCATGCTTGGCAGGTAATTCGAATTGCTCTGATATCGGTTGGGTTCATATTAAAATTGATAGTTTGATTGTTTGGTGATACAGCTTCAAAATCAGAATATCTAAATGATTTTAGTTGCCAGCCGTCCCAGTCTACAGGAACCTTCATTTTATAAACCTCCATTGTTGGGTCAAATAAATCTGAGGCGTTATTATTAGGATTATCATTAAAAGGTGTGTCTGTTTCCTCTGAAATTAAAATATTTATAAATTGACCCGTATGTAAGTCTTGGAGGTCTGAAAGTATACCTATATTAATATATAAGTCATCTGAGGCTTGACTAACATTAGCAATATTTAGAGGAAGGTCAATATTTCCTAAGACCCAGTCCCAATTTACTCTACCNCCCATCTTGAAATAGCTATTTCCAAGTAATGCATTATCATTTGCTACAGAAAAAGTCATTCCTCCCCCATCAGTATTATAATATACAAGGCCATCTGAAGGGATACCGTCCTCGAAATCTTCGAACCAAATACCATTATCAAAATTTTTCGCTGTAACAATTGTGATGGTATCTCTAAGAGTATCAGTTTCATTTTCAAAAGTTAGTTCAATAGCACAATCTTCTTCTGCAAAAAAAGGAANCTGTGATGGACCACCATTCCAAACAATATTATTGGAGTCAATAAGATTCGAAAAGCCTATAATTTCTCTACTAGCGCTAGTACTTAGGCCCAAAATAGTGATTTTCCATTCAATAGGTTTGTTAAACTCACAATGAAAACTAACTTGTTCATTGCTTAAAAAACTAGGGTTTTTATTTGTAACTATTAGTGGCTCAATTAATTCAAAGTCACCATAGATAGTTGCAATTGATGGGCCTTCAAATTCTTGTTTTGTACAACTATGTAGCAAGCATACTAAGCCCAAAAAAAGAATAAGTTTTATATTTATTTTCATAACTTAACGGATAAAATTAATATTAGTCTATTGTATTTATAATCAGAATAAGGTTGATCAGTAAATTTCAANCCCCACCAGTTATAATGAAGATTAGCATATACATTTTCTCTAAATTTATAAAGCATTCCAAAAGATAGCAAATGATCTTTTTGGTCTATCTGTGTTGATGTGTAATAAGTAATTTTTCCATAGTTATCACGTTGGGTCAAGAACTCGTTACCATTAGCATTTAACTGTTTGTATGATGCTTGAATGAAAAACTTTTTAACCAACTCAGCATTTACTGATGTATTCATCTGGTGGCTAAATAGGTTTATTGAAGAAACCGCATCACCACCTCTTCTTGTTAGTTCACTTTCAGATGAGGCAGAAAAGCTTATCTCCTTTTGCCAATTTAACCATCGGTGAAAATTTATTTTAATTGCTCCTTTAAAGATCCCAAATTGTCTTTTTTCAGCTGTCCCTTGACCTATTACTTCTTTAAAAAAACCAGAATTGATTTTAGCAAGGAATATCTTGTTTTTGTTGTTTATTCCTGCATTTAGGTAGACTCCCGTTCTATTGGGTGTAGCATCTCCATAAGGAAGTATATTTGAATAAATAGGATTGAANAACATTAATGTACTCGATAGTTCTTGATTATACAATCTCTCATCTGATACAAGATCAAATACAGAGGGTGGTCTTATCATAGACATATTAGTATAAATCGGATAAATCGTATTACTATTACCAGTGGNATAATCCAAACGCCTTGTTTGAGCCCCAGCACTTCTGAAATTAGGATCTACATAACGATAACCTAAAGTTAATAATAAAGTAGAATCTTTCTTAATATATTTATTGTCCAATTCAAAATACATTCCTTTATTATCATTTGATATTGAATCTGATCTTCCATTCTCGAGTTCAGAGTGGAGCCAATATCTTTTAGAGAAACCTGTTTGTAGTTTCTGTTCAATGCGATGCTTTTCATTACCAAAATTATGTATTAGTGATATATCATAAACTGGGTTTCTCACTGAGATATTTTTCGTTCCGCTGGATGCAACTTCAAAAAAATTAATNTGGTTTCCAGAAAATGTGAGTCTTTTATTAATTTTCGAAAACACAGAACCTCCTGAAAGTAATAGATCACTTGAATATGTAGTTTCGTTTATTTGTCTTGATCCGCTAGGTCGCGTAAGAAAGAAATCAAAGCTTAAACTTTTAATATATCTATCAAATTCAAAAGAAAAATCAGTTTGAATCCCCTGTAAACGCCATCTGTTTTCATCATAAAAGTTTTCATAATAGATAATGTCACGATAGGGCTTTAGCATGTCATTTTCAAAACCTGAAAGTTCTTCTTCGTAATTGTAAAGCGTAAATTTAGATTGCTTAAGAAAAAGATCACCAACACTAAAACGGATCTTTTGATTTATAACGCCTTTCGCTCTAAGCTGTCTGACATTTATTTCTGTACCTGAACCGAAAAAACCTCCAAATGAATTACGTATACGAAGCTGAGCAAAAATTTCAATATCCTTAATTGGATTTACGTGAGTATTTAGATCTAATAAATTGTAGCCATTTGAAGTATTCCTTGCAGATATTGTATCATTTGTTGTATTTTTATCTATAGCATCTCTAGCAAAATAGGATCGAGAAAGTCCGTCAAACCAAATATTCTCGCTAATCTGTGCATGAAGATTAATATCAGACAAAAAGACTGCAACAAAAACAATTAAGATTAGTAAGTTTTTTTTCATAGGTTAAAAATTTATTTTTAATTCAAGTATCATTTCCCAGCCTTTTAAATGGTTTTCTATAAAATTGGGGTCAAAATATCGATATTGGTTATAACGGTAAAACACCATAGCATTTTGACCGATTTTATAATCTAATCCAAAGCCAAGAAGTGTATTCTTTTGGTTTCTAGAATTTGTATATCTATAAAGATTGTCTAAGCCTAAACTCTCAAAAAAGGAATTTGTAGCTGTAGCTTCTGGACTATCTCCTATATCTGTAGAAGAATTACCTAATACTTTTTCTATACCATAGCTTAAAACAAGTGCAGCTTTCTCATTCAGTTCAATACTAAAGTCTATTTCTTCACTAAGTTGGCTAATAAGTGTTTGACTTCCAATTTGTGGAAGTAGCTGAAGATCTTTTTGACAGGTATTTAGACGAGTCAAGGAAAAAATATAATAGTTCTTTCCGAAAATCTTATTGTTGTATTTGGCTTGAAATTCAATGGTATTGTAAAACTTTTTGAAGTTTGCAAGTCCACTAGAAGTTGTATCACTAATATTTACATTTTCATATACCCCTCTGTAGGTTGAGTTAAGCGCATTATATGGTCCCCAATTTTGTGCAAATAAATAAATTCTTGAAAGTGTCTGACTATTCACATTGTGCATGTAAGATAATGCTGCGTATGAAGTATCAATTTCAGAAAATACACCAATTCCTCCATTTAGTTTGAGTTGACCTAGNTTTACATCTGCGTTTATTGATAGACCTTGTCTGTTGTTGACAGGAAAGCCAAGTCCTACCATTGGACTTTGATAAGGAGTTCTTATCGTAGTTCCTACACCTTCTACATTTGGAAATACTTCCAGAACAGATGTGTTCAAAAAGTTACCCGTAACATTTACAAATTGTGGAGAAATTCTGTAAAGCTGTAAATTCAGTGGGATTTTTGTTGATTTTGCAGTTTTAATATTTAAAAGAATAGCCTCTCCATAACCAAGTTCCTTTATAGGGTCACTATACTTTCCAAGTCCAAGTTCCATTTGAACTTGTATTTTATTCCATTTCTTATCCAGTTCAAGAGTATGAATAAAATAGTTTCTTCTGTTGTCACTTAATGAATCTGTATTTGCCCATGAAGTAAGATAATTATANGCAATTTTTGAGTTGGAACTTAATGTATTTTTAAGCTGAAAAGAACCTGTAAAATTATCACTGGTTTCAAATACAGAGCGGTTGAAATTACTTTTTCCAATAACACCTTTCACATAAAAATTAAAAGGAAGCTTAGATCCTTGAAAAAATATTCCTTGAAATGCACGACTTCCATATCGAATTCCTTGGTCAACCAAACCACTGTTGTAATACATTGAATACCGCTTAATTGGAATTTTATTTAATGTTGTTCCAGGTCTTCTTTCAAATATGCTTATTCTATTAAATGATCGATTTCCCCATACAGTAAGTCGGCTTTGTCTATACCATGAGATACCTCCTGATTTCAAATTAAAAGTACCATGTTTGTTAGCAATTGATGTCGAAAGATTCAGGCCTAGATTTAGGGTTAAGGCTTGAGTTAAATCTGCAGAAGGTCCTTTATATAAACTATTGAACATTAGGTCTGCCCCAAATGTGATATTGTCTTTAGTNTTACCTTTCAGTTTTAAAAGAAACATAGGTTCTCTATACGCATCACCTGAACTAATAACTACTGTTTTACCACTGTTATTGGGAAATGTCTCTTGTTGGTTACGAATAAAACCTAAGAACCTGTAATAACCTGAAAATGAAATTGAGCTAGAGGGATTCTTAAAGCTTAAAACATTGCTACTAAAAGTTTTTTGATTAATAATTGTATCTTGACTAAAAGAAGATCCCGCCCACAAAAAGAAAATAATCAAAAATGATCCCCTCATATCATATGAAATTTGTAAAATTTTCACTAAACTATTGAATTAAAATTGTTAGACAAGACTTTATTATTAGAGAATANATATTAGTAATTTGAGTTAATTTCTTTTAAAGGTGTGTTTTTCCAAGTAATTCCTTCTTGCCATTTGGGCGCATGTACCTCAACAAGGTAACTATCTAATGTTTTTTCCAGTTCTTTTGCTTTTTCTGGCTGTAGAGTAGCTAGATTCAATTGCTCCATTTTGTCTTTTATTAAATTAAATAGAAGAATTGATTTATCATCTTGAAATTTAATTAGCTTATAGTCACCTTTTCGGACTGCAGAATGTGGTCTTTTTAGAGCAATACCATTTTTGTAGGGCACGTGAAAGAAAATGCCATCAACTGCTCTAACAATCTGTTGATTTTTTTTATTCAAAAGTATTGAAGCAAAACTTCCCCCATCAATTTCAGTAAGTGGAATTGTTTTATTTCCAGCTAGGTCTATTAGCGTTGGTAAGAGGTCGGTACCTGCAACAGGAGTTGCAGACTCTGTGCCATATTTGATTCCTGGCCCTGCAACAATAAGTGGGACACGAACCCCTCCTTCATAAGCATCCCATTTACCTCTACTTAATGGAAAATTATAGCTCTTTTCATACTTCTTAGCACCAGGAATGTTCGGTACTGAACCGTTGTCAGACATGTATATGATATATGTATTATCCTCAATTCCAAGTTCATTTATTTTTTTTAATAAACGCCCAAGNCCCTCATCTAAATCAAAAGTCATGGCAGCAAATCCAAGATCTTTTTGCTGTGCGCCTTTAGATCTATCTTTAAATTTAGTATAGCTTTTTTCTTTTGACTCAACATTAGAATGAACCGCATAATGCGAAATTTGGAGATAAAAAGGTTTTTCTTCTGCTTTGCTGGAGTCAATAAATTCAATAGCTCTGTCAGTTAAAGAAAAAATATTTTTTGGGTCCTTTTTAAATACATGTTCCCATTGACTTCTGTTATTGTCAAAATTACCATCTTTATTTTTGGTAGGCCCATCACTTACATCATAGCCGAAAACTGAAGGATTACTTCCCATTCCCCATTTTCCAAAATGGGCTGTTCTGTAGTTACTATTGATTTTTTTAAGTGCTTTTGGTATGCTTATAAATCCTTCATGATCAATATGATCAGTATTCATTCCAACGCGAATCAATGAAAGCCGAGCTGGTGNTTTACCGAATTGAATACTGTATCTTGAAGGGGCGCAAACAGGAGCGCTTGCATAGGCATCAGAAAATCGCATACCTTTTCTGGCAAGTAACTCTAAGTTTGGTGTCTCGAAATAATCACTTTTTGAGCCTGATTCATTATGCATCATCTTAACTGATGTTCCATTCCAACCTTGATCATCAGCGAGAATAAGTATGAAATTAGGAGAAGTTGGATTTATTTCATTTTCTTTTTTTGAAAGATCAGTCGAATTACAAGCAAAAACAAGTAACAAAATACCAACAATAAAAAATACTTGTTGGATTCTATAATTTGTTCTTAACATAATGGATTTAGTTTAAATTTTTTGAATTATTTATTTTTAAAATAAATTATTTCACCATTTGTATCATGGATATCCCCAAAAGTGATATTTTTTGCTTTGAACATTGGTTTGGCATTTTCAAATTGTCTACCAAGGTTTTTAGGCTTAGTTGATGCGTCAGCAATTCTTTGTTCAATCAATAATTTTAAAGAATCCAATACTTCATTATAGTTTTGGTTACTAGCAAGATTGATCAGCTCATTCTTATCATTATTATGGTCATAGAGCTCGTAACCAAGCTCGCCATTACTCCCCCATTTTGTAAGTCTATAGCGTTTAGTTTTAATTGAATATCCATTGCGCCACCTAGTTAATGCACTTTCTCGAACTGAAGCATTTACATTTTTAATAATTGGCTTTAAACTTTTTCCAACCACATGCTCAGGTGTATTAATATTTGTGAGATCCATTAAAGTTGGATAGAGATCGATTAATTCAACTGGGCTTTCAGACATCTCGCCTTTTTTATCTAAGTTGGGAGCAGAAATTATTAGTGGAACTCGAGTTGAATTTTCAAATAATGTTTGTTTTTGCCAGTGACCATGTTCTCCCATATGGTATCCATGATCAGAAGTAAANACTACAACGGTATTTTCATCTAATCCATTAGCTTCTAACTGATCAAGGATTCGGCCGACCTGTGCATCCACAAATGAAATAGTAGCATAATAAGCCTCTTTAATTTCTTGGGCAAGTTCTCTTTNAAGATTGATTTGATTCTTTTTAGCTCTTATTGATTTCACAGCAGGATCAGGTAAAGTTGCTAAATAGTCACTAGAGATTTCAGGAATTACGATCTTTTCTTGGTCATAAAAATCAAAGTATTTTTTAGGAGCAACAAAAGGAGTGTGAGGCCTAAAAAAACCAACCGCTAAAAAAAAAGGAGTTTCTGTCTTAGCAAAAACATCAAGCTTTTTAATTGCTTCGCTGGCTGCAATACCATCTGTTTGTTCATCATCCTTTCCATCAGCAGCTAACCAGCTTAAAGTTCCTCCATACCTTCTTGGTTTTAGAGTATTAATTTTATATTCATCAATTTTGTCTCTACCATATGGATTAACAGTTTGATCCCAAGAATAGATATCATCATTTCCTGATGTTCCTATCGCACTTGGATTGTCATAGTGAAACATTTTACCAATCCTGACGGATTGGTAACCCTGCTGTCTAAAACGTTGCCCCAAAGTAATAACATCAGGAACGGAATTTCTTAGATTCATATTATTTCTGGTAATCTTTGTTTGATTAGTATACATTCCAGTCATAAATGAAGCACGTGAAGGACCACACAATGGATATTGATTATGAGCATTTTCAAAAAGGACTCCTCTCTCGGCAAGACGATCTATATTTGGAGTTTTTACAACCAAATTTCCGTAAGCACCGAGATCACAGTTTAAATCATCTGCAATTATTAATAGCACATTTAGTTTTTCTGCTGTATGTGAATGTGAAATTGAATTTTCTTTTGGCTTTTCTTTTTTTGAGCTTTCAGAGCAGCTGAAGATTAAAAATAGTGCAAAAAATAATTGTATGTTCAAAATATTTTTAAGCATAAAAAAACAGAGTAAGTAAACTTATTTTTAGTTGAGAATAATTTTTCTTGTTATCCATTCTTTGTTTGTTAAGCATTTTAAAAAGTAAAGAGAATTTTTTAGTTGTGAGGTTTGAATATGAACCTTACTTTTTTGTGGAGTCATTTTGAGAACCACTCTGCCTGATAAGTCTTTAATTTCTAAAAACTCAATTGGGTCATTTGATTTAATAAATAGATCCCCATATGACGGGTTTGGGAAAATGTTTAGAAATACATCATCATATTCATTTATAGCGCTTATATTAGCAATGCAATCAGAATCTACTCCATTCAAGTTTAAAGCATCAAACTCTACATCTCCACTTGAAAACTGGAATTTCACTGCTCTATCAAAGGCAACAGCAGCTACGGTAATACTGTTTGAGCCAAGTGTCAATGCTACTGGGTTTCCAAAGAAATCGTTCCCATTAGCTGTAGTTTTATAAACTCTAACATTCACTCCATTAGCTGTATCTGTTACATTCATGATAAATGTTTGAGCTCCTTGACTAACTGATCCAGAATCGACAGTTGTAGCTATAAGTACATAAGGCCAAGCTGGATTGGATCCAGCAACAAAATCACTACAAACATTTATCAAGGATGAGGTTGATGGCGGCGGCGGTGGCGGTGGCAGACCAACACAATTTGAAGTATCTCCATTCAAGATTAAAGCATCGAACTCTACATCACCACTTGAAAACTGGAATTTCACTGCTCTATCAAAGGCAACAGCAGCTACGGTAATACTGTTTGAGCCAAGTGTCAATGTTACTGGGTTTCCAAAGAAATCGTTCCCATTAGCTGTAGTTTTATAAACTCTAACATTCGCTCCATTTGCTGTATCTGTTACATTCATGATAAATGTTTGAGCTCCTTGACTAACTGATCCGTCAGCAATAGTTGTGGCTACTAGCACATAAGGCCAAGCTGNATTGGATCCAGCAACAAAATCACTACAAGCACTTATTAATGAGGAGGAGGATGGTGATGGTGGTGGTGGTGGTGGAACAACACAATTTGAAGTATCTCCATTTAAGATTAAAGCATCNAATTCTGCATCTCCACTCGAAAATTGAAATTTAACGGTTCTATCAAAAGTAACAGCAGCTACTGTGATACTGTTTGAACCAAGCGTCAATGCTATTGCAGGTCCAAAGAACCAGTTTCCATTTGCTGTTGTTTTTGCCACTCTAATATTCGTTCCACTTGATGTATCTGTTACATTCATGGTAAATGTTTGAGCTCCTTGACTAACTGATCCGTCAGCAATAGTTGTGGCTACTAGCACATAAGGCCAGGCTGAATTGGATCCTGCAACAAAGTCGCTACAATTACTTATTAAAGAAGAATTCTGAGCAAAAACATTAAAAGAACTAGCTGTAAAAACAGCTAATAATAAAAGTATTTTAATTTTTTGTAATAGTAATTCTGATAAGGAACAATAAAAAATAGAGAATTTAGAAAGGGTCTTATTTATCATGTTTTAAATATATTAGTATTGTAAAAATACTAAAATATACTTAGTGTATTTAGTACTCTTATATAAAAAAACACTTTAAGGTTATATAAGATCTTTATTTAGAAGAGACATATATATTATTGAAGAATTATTTTCTTATTAATAGTTCCTTGATTGTCCGTTATCTGCAAGAAATAAATTCCTTTTGAGTAATCTACAATACTAATCCGCTTAGTGTATTCTCCAATAAATTGATCTAATGAATCCTCATAAACAATCTCTCCCATTACATTCAATACTCTGATTGATAGGAACTGTAATTCTTCTGACACGAAACTCACATTAAAAATATTATCAGTAGGGTTTGGATATACATTTAAGTTATTAATAGAAGTACCTCCATTTAATCTTATAGATCCTGGTTGTGTCCAGAATATTGGACTTGTCCACCATGAACGATATAATGTAATGTTAGAGTCACAGAAGGTTCTACCCTGAGCTCTGTATGATTGCCCTGATTGTAATCCAAATTTGTTTACAGAAAAGTTTGGGTAGTAAACTCCAAATCCTCCCGCTGTTTGCCAATTTGCACCAGCTGTATCAATTCGCAAGGCAATTCTAGCAAATACATATATTCCAGTTGTATCCCAACTAAATCTAGCTTTGTAATGATTTCCTCCAAATGTTTGAACACTTAAATTTGTCATTTCTGCACAATCCCCAGCTGTTGTAAACTGTTGAGCAGGAGAATATGCAGATTCCATACCACCACAATAAAATGACTTCATTTTATATTCATAAGTTGTATTTGATGTTAAATTCTGAAGAACCTTCTGCTGGGTAGGTAAACCAACATTACATAATCCACTACCTACTCCAGCTGCTTTTGTTATCCAAGTATTATCCGTTATTTTTTTATATCTAATAAAGTTCTTCCACACTCTACAAGAATCTGTATTCATATTATTCCAATGAATTGTTGCTCTTATATCTACAATATTTTCAGTAAATATTCCATCAGGATAAGGATTATTACACATATAGGAATACAAACAGGAACCATCATCTAAATTAACTAAATCATCATAGTTCCAAGCTAATGAATCAGTACATCCTGGTATTGCAACACAATCCGAAATATCTCCATTCAAGCTTAGAAAATCAAATTCTACATCTCCATTTGAGAATTGGAATTTAACGGTTCTATCAAAAGTAACAGAAGAAACTGTGAAGCTATTTGAACCAAGTGTTAATGCTACTGCAGGTCCAAAGAACCAGTTTCCATTAGCTGTTGTTTTTACAACTCTAAAGTTAGCACCACTTGCAGTATCCGTTACATTAATAGTAAATGTTTGAGCTAAGTGACTAGATGCTCCATCAGAAACAGTTGTTGCTACAAGCACATAAGGCCAAGAAGTAGGCCCTGCATCAAAATCACTACAAGCACTAATTAATGATGTAGATGGTGGTGGTGGTGGTGCAACACAAGCTGAAGTATCTCCATTCAAGCTTAGAAAATCAAATTCTACATCTCCATTTGAGAATTGGAATTTAACGGTTCTATCAAAAGTAACAGAAGAAACTGTGAAGCT
>JGI24539J26755_10000500_pt1 | contig 18550 bp, 10 predicted proteins | sample NorSeaMetagenome_2_FD_26755 | JGI IMG/M metagenome (IMG submission 26755) | reverse complement strand
CGGACGCGTTCGACTCCCCGCTCGCGCGATGCGTCCGGGGTAAGTCCGCGGTTCTAGGTCCCGCGCTCGCGTCCGCGCGCGCCGCCGAGGCGGCCAAGACGCAGGGTTCGAAGTCATCGGAGAAACAATCCGCTTACGAAGCGAGAGTCGCGGCGTACGTGAATGCGTGTGTCGCCGCCGCCGCTGAGGGTGCCGTTTCATATCCTAACGGCTCATGCGCGAATGTTACCGTCACGACGATAGGGACGGACTCAAACAACCAAAGAGCCGTGTACCACGAGTCCGCGGCGAGGGTGACGATCGAGGGCGGGTTCAAGTCGACTTTCGTTGTCGGCGGGTATCGATCCTCAAATTCCGATTTAGACGCGGCGCGTTCTTTGGACGAACTGAACGCGTGTGAGGCGTCACCCTCGGAACGTGCGGCGAAGCGTGCGGACGCGCCTTGGTCCGACAACGTGCGGCTGCGTGTGAGCCAGGCTGCGAGGATACGAATCGACGCGAGGGACGTATCCGTCGACCTCCCGCTGTCCCCCGCGCCCGTCTTCCGATGCGGAAGATTTTTAGTTGAAGGGTTCGTCGCGACGGCCAGGCAGGCGACGGTTGGTATCCCCGGGTGCCCACCTCCGCTGCCGTTACCCGTGGGCAGGCGCCGCTTCGGGTCCTCGAGGCACCCCGCATCACCGCCCCGCCCGCCCGTGAAGCTGTACACGGATATCGACGTGACCCTGGAACACCCCGGCGGTAAGTTTCTTTTAATTCTCGTATGGGCAATTTGAATGACGTCGTGTTTTGTGTACAGGCTGCTTCGCCGTCGCTTCCGAACCCGCGCTCATGTCACTGTCGCAGCAGCTCGTGCGTATGTCCCCGCCTTCATCCGGGCACGCGAACGCGCCGGGCGGGCGGGGCGGGCGTCAGCGGCGCGACGCGGAGCGCGCGGCGGCGTCGTGGGACGCGGCGCACCGGGGCTGGCCGAAGGGACCCGACGGGTGCTACGGGTCCGCGGCGCCGTCCTTACCTCCGTGGGATTTCTGGCGCGCCAGCTGGCGCGGGCGGCTGCGGGTGACGGGGTCCGAGCTCGCGTACGTCATCGACGCGCGATGCGCGCCAACGATCGCCGAAGTCAGAGCCGGGCCGGTGGGTCTGGAGTTCGGCGCGAGCAGGATCGAAGTTGACGTGTCGCCCGGTTGCGTTAACGTGAGAGCCGCGAGGTTGACCCTCGGCGCAAGGGGCGGCGTCGGTACGCCGGGCCACGACCCCGACGACGAGCAACCCTCCGCCGCGAACAACTTTGGCGACGTCGACGTGTCGCTGGAGGAAAAAGCGGGAATGTCGGTGTGCCTCGCCGTCGTCCCCGCGGTGGAATTAACCCTCGGATTCGACTGGGCGACGCTCGGGAACGTCGGCGGGGGCGGACAGGATCACCACGGGTTTGACTCGTTGACCGGGATCGAACGGTAAGTTTCTTTTACTTCTCGTATTGGCAATTAGAATGACGTCGTGTTTTGTTTACAGGGTTCCGTACGCTGGGCAGTTCTCGGTGGGGTGCCACCTCACGGCGCACGCGACGTTGACCACCAAGGAGCGAGCGTTGCCGAGGTGGAGAGCCGAGACGGATGACTCCATATGGCGAGGCGGCGTAGGCGAAGGCGCAGAAATGTCTAAAAACGCCGCAAAGCCGCCCGACGACTCGGCTCCCACCCCGTTCGTCAAACGAGATACGAACCGGCGCGCATCGCTGGGCACCCCCGGATCCATGGGCACCCCCGGGAGCCTGACCAAGTGGACCAGCGGCGACTTCTTCGCGCGGATCTCGGGCGGCGGGGGTGACGTTTCATCTCCAAACGGTGACGTCGCGTCTCCAAACGGACCCCCGACGCCGAGCTCGCCTTCGTCTCCCGCGTTTGCCTCGCGGGTCTCCGCCGCCGCCGCCGCGTCCGTCGCCGACGAGGCCAACACCCCGACGATCATCGTCGGCCCCAGAGCGCTCCGTTGGCTCCGACGATTCGTCAAAGACTTGTCCTCGCCCTCGGGTTGCGCGAGAAGGGCGTGGAGGCTGCCGACTCCAGGCGGTCCCAAGCGCGTTCGTCACCCGCTGTCGAAATCGATAAATTACGTCATCGACGAGGTGTCTTTCAGCGCGAGCTGCGATAACTTACGGGTGGCGCACCCGGCGGAGAGTGAGAGCGACCCCGCGCGCGGGCTCACCGCGCAGGTCACGGGGCTACGCGTGACGTCGAGGCTCAAGCCGGCTCCGCCGTCGGCGCAGTCGCCGTATGAAAAAACAAACAGAGTCGGGGTCGGCGTTGACGGTTTGAGGCGGCGGTCGACGATCGAGCCGAGCTGCGTGCTGGACACGCTCGAGGTTGAGCTCGAGGAGGTCCGAGTGCTGCTCCCGCCGGCGGATAATGGGTCAGAGGTTTTCAGCCCAACGGGAGCGAAGAAGGGTTCAAATAACGGTGGTTCAAACAACGGTTCAAACGTGGACTCTCCGAGCGGCGGCGTGAGCGGCTTGCGTGGCTTCGGCACCGGCGACTTCGACCAAGAGGCGGAGGGGTACAAGGCTGTGATCGAGATGCTGGAGGGGAGGAGCGTGGGTGCCTCGTTCCAGGGTCCGGGGTCCCCCGGCGACGGCTCCGGACTAACCTCCGGAGTAGCCTCCGGAGTAAGTGAAAGTAGGTTCGCGAGGGAGTCGCAGTTCGCCCGGCGAAGGCGGGAGACCGCGACGGACCCGGCGCTGGTGCTGGAGACGCGGTCCGTCAAGCTGGTGCGCAGGGTGGACTCGCCCCCCGCGTTCACCATGGAGCTCACTCCCGTGAACAGTAAAACAACGCCGCCGGGCGGAGTCAACGGCGAATGCAATCCGTGGCTGCACGTCACGGTGGAGGCGCCGCGGCTGCTCAAAGCGGCGTCGACGCGCGACGCGCTGGTCCAGTGGATACGCGACGCGTACAGGGCCGCGCTCAAGCCCAACCCGCCGAAGCGTTCGCTCACCTCGCTCAACGCACTGGCGTCGCGGCCCGATGAAACCGTCGATCCTGAGACTGGGTTCAAACTCACGGATGGTTTCGGAGATGAAACATCTCAGACGGGTTCAACCCTGAACGAAGGGTCTTCACGCGCGACGAACGCCGAGCGTCTCGGGCTGCCGAACCACATACGGGGCAAGTCTACATCGTCGAGCGGATCGCACGGTCAAAGGGCAAAGTCATCGAGCACGAGCTCGCACATGGGCGTCGGTCTCTTCGACGACGATTTCGACCTCATCGACGACTCGGTTTTCGGCGACGGACAAACAGACGCCAAAGACGAAACGGCCGTTACTAAAAACGCCACCAACCCGACGACGACCCCGGCAGGGACGAAGCGCCGCGAGAAACACCAGTCGTGGGACGGCTCACCAGTCTCCACGGCGGCGGCGGCGAAAGGGGATCATCCCAACGAGGCTGACTTGCTCTCGCTGCTTTTGCACGAACCAAAGGACCAAGCCGCGGGGACGCGTATGGGCAAACAGTCTCCCGAGCCGGAGTCTGCGGGCTCGGCGGCGCACAGGCGCTCGCGCTCGGAGCTCCCCGCGTCCCTCACGCTTCCCGGCGACGTCCAAGAAGCGCGAGCGCTGACGGCGGCGTCCGTCGCGACGATTCCTGAGGGGCGACCCGCGCTGAAACCCGTCGCCGTCGCCGACGCCGGAGAGGAACGGGAGGAGGAAGAGATCATGTTCGTCGTGGACGTCACCACGCCTCAGATCAACTTCGAGGGTAAGGACGGCGCCGGCAGGTTTCTCCTCGCGGCGGTGTCCGGGAGGGTGCTCGGCCGACGCGCCAGGCGACAGTTCACGACTCATACTTTATCCCCTCGTTCAGACGACGACTCCATCTTTGCCAATCGAGGAATCATTTCGCCGACGTCGCCGACGGATGCGGATGATTCGGACGCGCACTGGGGACGCCGGGTCGTGGCGGTTCGTCTTCTCGACGCGCAAGCCCACGTCGCCCCGCTGGACGTGGACGTGTACGCGGGGGTTCAGTGGCTCGACGAATCGCTCTTCGCGCCTGACGTCGAGACAAAAGCTGCGGGTAAACAGTCACACACTTCGGGGAAATCGACCGGTAAGAAGCAAGAGGCGGCGCATTCGTACCTGCTGCGGCAGGTGTTCAAGCCCTGCCGCATGGACCTCGACTTCACCACGCACATCCCGGAGAAGAAGAAGATCGCACGCGTGGGTGGCGACCTAACCCCGAGCAATAACAACAACAACGGCGACAACCAACAACCAACAACGAGGGTTCAGGACTCGGGCAACAACGACGGCGGCAAAACCGCGTCAAAGTCAAAGCGTAAAAGGCCCGAGGCGCTCACCGAATTCGCGCTCCGTTCCCCCGAGATTGAAGCCGAGATGTCATCCGACCAATTCGCGGCGTTGGTGGACGTCATAGGCTCGATATTCCTCGCGCAGATCCCGGACCACCCGCCGAGGCCGGCGATGAAGGCCACCGCGCTGCTCGCCGTCGAGGGTCGATCTTTGGTGGAAGGTGAGGAGCGCGCGTCCGCGGCGGTGGTCGCCGGTCCGCTCGCGGCGTTTCGCGTCGCGAGGTGGGCGGCGACGTGCGCGGTCGTCGACGCGTCACTCGCGGAGGTCTTCGCGGAGACTCAAGAGAAGTGCGTCGGCCCGGGGCTGGGCTCGAGATCAAAGTCGGGAGGATCAAAATCGGTACCCTTCGACGGCGAGGCTTGCGCTCGGGTGTCGCGTCGGCTCGCGCGTCGCGTCGAGGACGCCGAGCGCGCAGTCGACGAAGCGGTCGCATCCGCGGAGGCGCTCGTCCGGCCCACGCGGCGGCGCCCCGCGATCAAACTGTCATTGTCCGTGGATAAGTTTCGATGGGCGCTGCGAGTCTCGGGCCGAACGTTTCTAGTCGCGCGAATCGAACGACTCGCTCTTTCCAGAGAGCGCCACGTCGACAGCAGCGGCGTCACGAACCTGCGATGCCACGAGCTGAACCTGGACGTTCCCCCGCCGAAGGTTCAAGGCGCCCGGAGTGCGCAGGCTTGGGCGGACCAGAAAGGGTCGTGGAAGCCGGTGCTCGCCAGGTGGGATCCCAACGCGCCGGCGGCCGGAAATACCAAATCCGGAAATACCAATTCCAAACCGCAATCGGATAACGCGAACAACAGGCCGCTGGTGCGGGTCTCCGCGCTGCGCGCGGCGTCGCCGCCCGAGGCGCCCATATGGGACCGCATCGAGGTGGACGTCCAGCCCTTCGACTTACGAATCGAACGCGACATGTACGACAGGCTCATCGCGTACATATTTCCAGAGAAGAACGGCGACGCCGGTGAGTTTATTTTTTATTTTTATTTCCGTATTGGCGATTAGATTGACGCCGTGTTTTGTTTTCAGGCGCTGTTGGCGGTTCTTCCGGTAAGTTCCTCGAGGGCCACGACGCGTACGCCCGGAGTTTGACGGATACGCGCGAGGAGTGGCGACGGAAACACGGGACGAGTTCGGCGAGCGCGGGGATCGAACGCGGGACCCCGTCGAAGGCGCCTCGAGGGTTTAGCGCCACGACTATCGATCCCAAGCCCGAGTCGGAGGCTCGGAAGATTTTGCTCGGGACGATGAGCCCCCAACGCTTCCCGCCCAAGTCTGCGACGAACGCTCAGTCGCACAAGCGAAGCGCGACGTGGGGTGCCGACCTGTTCCAGGCCAAGGGCGGGAACGGCGGCGGCGGCTATCAGGAGCTGGCCGATTCCGATGTAACAGACGAGGGACAACAGGGACACAAGGGAGGACAAAAGGACGGCGACGACGTGAGCAAGGACTCTCTCCACCGGCGCCGGTCCCGGCCGCCCTCACTCGCCCTTCCAGGTGACACCGACCCAATGGGGCTAACTCACACGGGCGCCAGCCAATCGACCACACACCCGGGTGCCACCAACCAACCGCTCCAACCGGAGGAACACAAGAAGGTGGCGGTGCGTCACCTCAAAGTCAACGAAGTTTTACTTCGCGTCTCCTACGACGGCAAGCCGCGTTCGTTCCACGAAGTTCGGCTCCTCTTGGACGAGGTGGTCACCGCGAACTTTGAAGGCCGGTGGAGGGAACTCATCGGGCAACTCAAGGGGAACGTGGTGTGGTCCGTGCTCAAGTCCATCACGGGTTTGCAAGGACGAAGGCTGCCCGGGGGGTCCACGCAAGTCACCGCCGCCGCAGATAAACCGACCCACGTCGTGGTCGATTCACCGACTAAAAAATCTGGAACGCGTACGGACAAAGGGACACGCGCTCCGTACAAGCCCATCTCGGAGTCCGAGGATGAGGACGCGTTCGGCGATGACGACGATGACGACGGAGTGACCGCCGGACGAGATGGCGGTGACGGAGTGAACGCCGGGGCTTATGGGTCGCAATCCGCGGGGCCGAAGAGAAAGACGAAGAGTCTGTTCAAGCGGGTCTTCGGCGTTTCTTCAGCTTTCAAAACCGCCGCGTCGTCAGATAAAACGGATAAAACCTCGGCGGACGAGCGGGAGAAACTCGCGAGGCTGATGGGAGGAAAACGATGATAGTTCGACTAGCGACGACGATGGACAAACTCGCGGCGCGGCTGACCATAATAGCGGTCAGCCGCGCCGATCATTTCATAGATAATTCGACTACGAAAAGTGCAAAGCGTGAAAAACCATCCCCGAGGTATCCTCCCTTCTCCATCCTCACGGCAGACGCACCTCCGCGCGCCTTCCCACCCATCTCTCTCCGTATGCGTACATATCCTCCTCCTCCCAGTCAACCCCATGCCACCGACCGAGTCAGTGCAACGTGACATGATTTAGACCTTCATCGCCGCCTTGAGGAGCGCTTCCTTTCGCGCGGCTCGGCCTTTGGTCTTGTCCGCCGCCGCCGACGCGAGGAAGGCGGCTTTGCTCTGCGCCGGGGTCTTCGCGGCGGCGAGCTGCTTCTCGAGCTTGGCCTGTTCCTTCGCGGGAAGCGCTTTTTGCCACTTGACGCACTCCTCGGCGAAGATGACCGCCGCCTTGGAGTCGGAAGACGCGACTTTCTTGGGCGCGGCTGCTTTCTTTGACGATTTGGAGGCGGATTTGGCTGGGGACTTTTGCGGGACGAGCTCTCCCTTCTTGCCAGCCTTGGCCTTGGCGGCCGCCTTCTTCGTCGGGGTCTTCTTGCCCTTCTTCGGGGATGACGCGTGGTCGACGGTGGCTTGCTTGAGTGTCTCGGTCCACTTGAGGAACTCATCCTCGGTGGGTTCCCGTTCGTGTTCCTCGATGTAGAGATCGATGAGCTCCTCCAGGATTTCCTCCGCTTCGCTGCTGATCGAGTCGCTGTCGGAGTCATCCTTGGATCCTTTACCCTTCTTCGACTTCTTCGCCGTGGTGGACGTGCCGGTGATGGCGCTGAGGATGAGCACGATGACGACTCCCGCGGCGACAGCCTCGATGGGGATCTTATCGAGCAGGTTCTTCAGCGCGGCGGGAAGCGCATCGGCGCATCCTTTCGCGAAGGCGATCGAGATTTCGGCGAGGAGGATAGCCTGCTGGACGCCCGCGGCGAGCAGCGGGTGAACCTCGGTCTTACTCGCCATGGAAACCATGGTCATCATGGCCGCCATGTTGTGTGCGTGGGTCGATGTGCGGGTGCGATACGCGTGCGATGCACGTGTGAGGCGCGGTGGCCAACCCCGAGGTTTAAAACTGGTTTCGACAGCTCCGTGTCACGAAATTCTCGGAAACCCCGAAACCCGTGAAACGTTCCCCCGTGAGACTCGGTACTTCGAGTGAGGTTCGGTGAGCACTCTTCGAGCGCACCGAAACGAGCCACCGTATCGGCCATGACCGACACTCGTGAACCCCTCGCGACGGTCCAGGAGGCCGTCGCGCCCACGACCGCCGCGTCCCCGAAGGCTTCGGCCGCCGAAGCCCCGAAGGAAAACGCGTACGCCGAGATCAGGCAAAGGGCGAAATCTTCCTTTTGCTTCGGCACCGACGACGATGTCGCCGCGCCCGTCGCCGCGAAGCCGGCGCCCGTCATGGACGCCGAGCCCGTCGACGACTCCATCGCGCGCGTCGACCCAAAGACCCTCGACATGAAGGACCTTCGCACCGCATGCCGCGAGCGCGGGCTCCTCGTGGGCGGCGGCAAAGACGCTCTCGTCGAGCGAATCTCATTAGCCATCGCCGCGGGAACCTGCGCGCCGATGCCGCCCCTTAACGTCGAATCCTCGGGAGCCGCCGCGGGATCCAAGCGCTCCTCGCCGTGCGCCGACATCACCGACGACGGCGTCGCCGTCGCGCGCAAGATCGCGCGCACCCAACACGCCGGCAACGCAATCTTCAAAGATGGAGAAAAGCAGACGCTCGACCCCGCCTGGGCGCCCAAGGCGGACGCCTTCCTCGGGGAGATGCTCTCGTCCCCGGCGAAGAAGGTGACGGTATCGGATGCCAAGCTGCGGGACCTGGGCGTCGGCCGCGACATCTTCAGCGACGCGCCGTCGCCTTCAACCGCGAGGCCCACGGCCAAGGGACAAATCTGCGAGCGCTCGAGATTGGGCCTCCAGGGCAACGACATCTTCTCCGACGGGCCCGCGATGGATACGACGCAGGACACAGCTGTGGATGAACACAGCTGTGAGGCGACGAAGGCCAAGGCGAAGGAGGCCAAGGGGTCCGACCTCTTCGCCGACGCGTCTCCGGGGGGTGATTCGGAGAAGATTGGCAAAAAAATCGGCCTCGGCAAAGTCGCCGGCGCCAAGGAATTCGTCTCCTCCGTCACCTTCGGCGATGAATGCGACGCGGTCGACCCAGGTGAGGCTGATACCATCGTGAACTTTGGGCACAAGGCTGTGTCGGACGCGATGAAGGCGTCCATGGTCGGCAACCGCCTCTTCGGCGACGGCGCCGAGGAGGAGGAGGCCAAGGCGATTGAAGCGCGATTAAACCAAGCCAGGCGCAAGGACGCGACGGAGGCGCGGGTCATCGGCGGCGCGCACCACGACGGGCACGGCATCTTCAGCGCGCAGTGGACCACCGCGAGGTCCGAGGAGGAGGAGGCGGCGGCTGAGTTGATGGCTTCCGTCGAGGAACCCGTGGTGATTGCCATGGAAACGCCCGAGTCGGTGCGCGGGTTCAAGCCCATCGGGCAGTCCACGCCTGTTCTCGACTTTAGGTGGAAGACGGAGGAGGAGGAGCGTGACGAGGAGGAGGTTGCGGAGTTCGTCGCGGGATGCATCGCGCGCGTCGTCGAGATGAACGCGGTGTCGACGGAGACGGAGGGGGAGGAGGCGTGAATCGATCGGACAGCCAACGACGCAGGCATTGACGGCGCAGTGTATTACATTTCTCGAACCTTCTGAGTGAACTACCGTGCCGTGACTCTCTATTTGGCCTTTGTTTTACTGCCGATGTCATTTGTTCGACCCGCACTCCTTGCATCTTCTGCGCTGACAACCGTGCTCGCAGTATGCACCCCCGCCACAGTTCTTGCAGAAATAGCGCTGACGACCGTGCTCGCATATCTGTGACCCACCGCACTCCTTGCACCTAGAGCGTATACGACCGTGCTCGCAGATTGATCCCCCACCGCACTCCTTGCATTGAGATTGTATGCGACCGTGCTCGCAGATTGATCCCCCACCGCACTCCTTGCATCTAGAGTGTATGCGACCGTGCTCACAGATTCCAGACCCACCGCACTCCTTGCATCTAGAGCGCTGAAGACCGTGCTCGCAGATTTGTGACCCACCGCACTCCTTGCATTGAGAGCGCTCACGACCGTGCTCGCAGATTCCTGCCCCACCGCACTCCTTGCACCTAAAGCGCTGACGACCGTGCTCACAGATTGATGCCCCACCGCACTCCTTGCACTTAGAGCGCTGACGACCGTGCGGACAAGCACCGCACACCTTGCACGCCGAGCGATGCTTCACCCCGTGCTCGCACGGCCCGAAGTGCTTCGGGGCATACTTCCGCTTCGTGCCCCTCGTCGTCAACTCCTCTCTCGATGTATCCGTCTTCTCTGCATCGCCGACACCCGGAACGTCTATCCTGACGCGCGGCCGCCAAACCGTCGTCATCATCTCCGCGCCAACCGAAGTGCCCGCCAACGACACCACAGCTTCAGATCTTGTAAACTTGAAAGTCACTCGTACAGTAACGCAAGATAACAACGCGCGGAATCACACACGGGAAGCGCTCTGTGACTCTCCAGTCGCGACCCAATCCAGTTTCTCCCGGCCACGTCCTCGTCCTCGCCCGGTGCGATGCACGCGACGATGTCCCTCGCGATGTCCCACCGCTTCCCCATCCCGACCGACGGACGTCGCGCCCACGCCGGGACATCATCATCATCAACGGTTTTTAAACCTAACGGGCGCGCGCACCTCGCCCGCGTCACCCGCCGCCCGCGTCGTCGCGCTTCGCTTCCTCGCGCATTCGCGGCGCCGCCGCCACCGCCTCCACCCCCCGGGACTCAACCCCCGCCCGCGCCCGCATCGGCGTCCGCCGTCGCGTTCAACGTTCACGCCGAGCTCGGCTTCGGACGACGCCTCGTCGTCGTGGGCGATTTCCCCGAGTTTGGCGCCTGGGACGTCAACGGCGGCGTCGCGCTGGAATGGAGCGAAGGCGATTGCTGGGTAGGCACCGTCCCGATCAACGCCTCATCACAAGGCGCGTGCGAGTTCAAGTTCGTCGCCGTNCCNGANGAGGGCGAGGCTGAGTGGGAAGGGGGTGAGAATCGCCGCGCCGTCGTGGACGAAGACACCGAGACCATCGAAGTCACCGGATGGTACGGCGGCGATGTGAACGTCGTCGGCGGCGGTTCATCTCCCGCAGGCGCGGCATCCCAACCGCCGCCGCCTGCTCCGCATCACGCGAGCGGCGCTCCGAGCCAAGCGCCGGCGCCGCCGCCGGCGACGAGAGAATGGAGGGGCGAGNTTGATTTGCGTTTTTTGAAACACCGCGACCAGGACGAGGAGAACCGTCTGATGCACGAGGCGACGCAGCGCAGCGACGGCGGGGTGAACATCCCGGACGGCAGCGCGTTCAAGACGATCGCGGCGGGGGATACGGCGGCGACGTCGTGGATCCAGAAGCTCGAGCTCGTCCAGTCCCTCGTCGGTACCCCAGGGGAGAACCTCATGGGGAACGTTCCGGCTTCCCCAACCGCTTCTAGTCCGTTTCCGGAGAAAGCCGCCGCGGCGTCCACGTACCTGCGTTGGATAAGCACCGGAGTGCTGCAATGCACGGAGGACGGGCACCATCACAGACCCAACCACATGGCGGTGGTCGCCCGGGACGTCTTCATCAACATGGAAACGATGGTCCGCGACGCGTCATCCGAGGATGAATCGTCCGTGTTGGTCATGAGGAACGTCCACCCGTGGCTGCCGTCGTTCAGCGGCGAGTTCACGTGCTCGGTGCCGATGACGCGCATCAGAGACATCGCGCACAGGAACGACATACCGCAGGACTTGAAGCTCGAGATTAAGCACACGCTGCAGAACAAGGTTATTTTTATTTTTTGTGTATTTTTGTGTATTTCTGTACACGTATGGGCAATTAGACTGACGACACGTGTTTTTTTACCGCAGATTCACCGCAACGCCGGGCCGGAGGATCTCATCACCACGCAGGCCATCCTCGACAAGGTCAACAACGGCGACTACAACGAAGACTTCAAGTACCAGATGAACCTATTCGCGCAAGAACTCAAGCGGTTCTTCAACGCCGCGGGTGCGCTCGAGCGCATCGACGCGCTGCGCTCCGAGATGACGCCGGAGGTTCAAGCTGAGATTGACGAGCTACAGGGTGCCATGTGGGACCTCGAGAGCGGCGGGCACCACGACGGCATCGCCGGCGCTGAAGGCACCGCGACGTTACGCGCGCTCAGAGCCGCGACGGCTGTGCGAGCATCGTTCACCGCGATGCTCGCGGCTGATACCGCTAACCTACGCGAAGCGCCAGACGACGACGTCGCGCAGAGGCAGGCGTGGAGGTGAGTGTTCAGCAGCAGATCAGTCTCCCTTCCATACTCAAATACCCAATTACCACCCAATTACTACCCAATTACTTACCATTCACCACCTCCTACACGTAGGCTGTGCGACATCGCGCTCGAGGAGCTCGCGTTTGTGGCTCTCGCTCGAGCGCTCGCCAGCGCGGGCGCGGGTGTCGACGGCGAGGAAGGATCTCAGTACTTCACCGGCGTGCTGAGCGACCCGCACAACGCCGTGTATTGGACGTCATCGTGCGCCGCCGTCGCGATGGGCATGCGGCACATAGCGATGAGTCAGTTTCGAGCGGGTGAATGCGACGCGTGCGCCAACGAGCTCGAGGCGTGGTGCGTCAACCTCGGGACGACCCCCATCACGACTGAGGATGACGCCAAGCGCGTGAGGTGAGTGTCTTTTTATTTCCAGATTGGCAATTAGATCATTGACGACGTGTTTTGTCAACAGGGCGACGTTGCAACGCGCCGGTCGGCTCGTCGAGGCGCACACCACCGCGCTCGTGGACGGCTACGGGAACGGACCGGGTTTACTCGGACAATCGTTCAAATTCCAGCCGCACGTCGGCGACACCTTCGTCGACTCGATCATCCGCGCGGGTGTGCCGTTTCAAATCTCTCGGTTCCTCACGCCGATGCTCCGAGCGTCGAGCGTCGCCGCGGGTATCCCTCCCGGCGGCTTGGACGCCGTCGTGCGCGGCGTCGGCGTCGGGAGGCTCGTCGAGTGCGAGCGATTGACCCCCGGCGCGTGCGGCGACCCTGCGGACGGACCGGTCATCGCGCTCGTGTGGACAGCTGACGGGTGAGTTTATTTTTATTTACGTATGGGCGATTAGACTGACGGTTTACGCTAACCCTAAACCCTACCCTAAACCCCCAAAAACTCTAACAGGGATGAGGAAGTCTCCGCGGCGGGATCGCACGTCGCGGGTGTCGTGCTCGCGAGGGACCTCCCGCACCTGTCGCACCTCGCGATTCGCGCGCGGCAGGAGCAAACGCCGCTCGCAACCTCGGAGGACAAAGGCGCGCATCTCGCCGCGAGCGCCATGGCGGGGACGACGGTTAGTTTTTTTTAATCTTCGTAAGGGCGATTAGACTGACGACGTGTTTTGTGTACAGGTGACGTTGACCGTGACGTCCGACGGCGCGACGCTGCGCCCGGCGACGGATGCAGAGCTCGGAACTATATCCGGAGGTGCCGCCGTGAGCCCTACTCCTAACCCTGCCGCCGCCGTCGGACCCGGATCCATCGGGGCGATTGAGGAGACGAGCGTGTTGGCCGCCGCGCCGCTGACGTCGGCGACGCCCGCCACCGCCGGGTCCAAAGCGTACATATGCGGCGACCTCGCGGCCAAGGCGATCGCCTCTGGAGGTTTATTCAAAGCCCCGGCCGGATGCGTCCTGCCGTTCGGGGTCATGGAAGCGTTGGTAGCCAAGGCTGGGAAAAGTGACATCGTGGCGTCATCCATCGCGGCCGCTGAAGGCGCGGCGGCGGCCTCTGACTACGCGAACCTCGACGCGTCATGCGAGGCGATTCGGTCCGCGTTGAAGGGCATCGAGATCCCGCCCGAGGTGTGCGCGTCCATCGCCCAATCGTTCGAATCGGCCGGGTTCATCGCGGTGCGTTCGAGCGCCAACGTGGAGGTGAGTTTATTTAAATTCTCGTATGGGAAATTAGACTGACGTCGTGTTTTGTTTACAGGATTTGGCCGGGATGAGCGCGGCTGGTTTGTACGACTCGGTGCTGGGCGTGGACGCGTCCAATCCAGCCGAGATTTCATCCGCGGTGAAGGAGGTGTACGCGTCGTTGTTCAGCCGCCGCGCGGTGCTCGCGCGTCACGCCGCGGGTGTGGTTCAGTCGACGGCGAGGATGGCGGTGCTGATGCAGACGATGGTACCCTCCGAGGTTTCCTTCGTGTTGCACACGGAATCGACGCAGTCCGACACCCCCGGGACGTGCCTGACGGCGGAGGTTGCGGTTGGTCTCGGGGAAACCCTCGCGTCCGGGACGCGCGGGACGCCGTGGCGGCTGGAGGTGGACAAAACAACCGGCCTCACTTCTACCACGGCCTTCGCGTCGATCGGCACATCGCTCGTGATGGACGCTGGTGGTTCTTCCGTGAAGACNNNNGCNGTGGATTACTCGNGNAACGCGCTGAGCGTGGACCCGGCGGCGCGCGCTGCGCTCGGCGCCAAGTTGCGNGACGCGGGCGTCGCGCTGGAGACGGCGTACGGGTCGGCGCAGGACGTCGAGGGGGGGATCGTTGACGGCGAGGTGTACATCGTGCAGAGCCGGCCGCAGCCGCAGTAATCGGATTACGGATTACGGATGCGTGTGGTGTGTCGATTTAAAGACGTCGTGTGCGTGGTCACGGCACCGGGGGCACTGATGAGAGCGTGTTGTTGAAAGCGTGTTGGTGTTGTTTGTGTGTTGTATGCGCGTTGACTTATATGTGTGTTAACTTATGTTGTGACTTATTATAGAGAAAGCGTGATTGATTCGGACCTTCACCGCCCGCGTTTCCCGAACATCGACTCCACGTCCGCCACGCTCGACGCCGTGCTCCTCTTCTTCTTCCTCCCCTTCCCCCGCCTGCCCCTCTTACCCCCCTCGGCGGACTCCTCACCAAACACCGCCGTCATCCGCGCATCGCCGTAGTCGCCCGGAAAGTACCCGGGCCGCCACGGAATCTTCGCCTCCGATCCCGGGCTCAACGACGCGAGATCCTTCGCAACCTCAGCCGTGATCGCCGTGGTCAGCACACCTCCCTTCTCCGACACGTGCGACTCGACGTGCCGCGTGTCGTACCCTAAAATGACCCCGACCAGCATCTGGTAATAGGGCGACCCCGCGACCAACGCCGCCTGCGCTCCGAATGATTTTAAATGCAAAGCTCGCTCCGGAAACGGAGAATTAGCCGAGTGCACGAGCGCGGTGAGTCCTTTGGCGGGGTCCATGCCCGCGATCGGGGTGCACGTGATGCCGACGGTACTCGGCGCGTCGAGCGCATCGAGCGCGGCGTCGCGAAGCGCGCGCGTCACGAACGGCGCATCCACCGGCTGAACGTCGTGCGGCGAGTCGGTTTCATCTTCCCATCCCGCCCACAGCTGGCACATGGCGACGCCGCGTTCACCGGCGAGTGTCGCGAGGAGCTCGCCGGCGTTGAGCGTGGCGTGCTGCTCGACGGTCATGCGCGGCGCGTTGGGCGGGGTTCCATCGCGCCAGAACGATGCATCGGACGCTACCGTCGCCTTGAGCTCGTCGTAGCTCGTGAGCTTGGTGACATCGACAGCGACGCCTTCGTTTGGGATGGCACTCGCGATTGATGATGCGCTCGGGGCGGGGTAGCGCCCTTCGTCGGCGAGGTCTTGGAGCAGGTTGTACCACTCCGGGTACGCGCGCTTGACCCACGGTTCGGACGCCAGGTCCGGCTGCGATGGTTCGGGCGCCGGGGTCATTCGCATGGTGGCGGCGTCCACGGTGAACGCGCGACCGCGGCAGAGGCCGTGCACGACGGAATGGTCGTCGTCGTTCGTCACGCGGGTCACCTCGAGGAGCCAGTCGCGCGCGATGAGCCGGCGGGTTTCCTTCGCGTCCTCCGCCTCGCCGAAGTCGAGGGAAAGGAGGTCGCCCGGGCGGACGTCGTCCAGAGACGCGTCGCACGTCACGACCCTCCGCGCGACCGAGCGATGGGATGCCGGGGTTAGGGTAACGGTGCGGTGCCCACTGCGTGTGATGAGAGCTGTGGGCGGCCGAGCGATGGGTCCCGCGATGGGTCGCGCGCTCAACGATGCGGACATCGTACCCCGGACGGTTAGAAGCTGGATGCGATGGAGACGATGCGGCGACGTTCGATGATCGCCGGCGTCGTCCCGTGCGTGCGACCGCTTGTGGTCAGCTCCGGGCCTCGAGATTACCCTTTTTATCCACTGGCCTCGCTGACCTGCTGACGTTTCCGCCATCACGAGGATCTCAGATCTCATTGGAAAGGGCACGTCGACGCAGGTATCATGTCGACTCAAGCGCTGTCCTTGAAATGCAACGTGTGCGGGGTACAGCTCCGCAGCGTGGCCGAGGCTCAGTCGCACGGTGAAGCCACCGGCCACGCCGACTTTGTCGAGTCCACCGACGCGGTGCTCAACCTGCAGTGCGTCGAGTGCGGAAAGCCGTGCAGATCGGAGACGGAGAAGGACATCCACACCAAGCGAACCGGCCACGCGACGTTCGTGGACAAGACGAACGAGACCGCCGCCGCGATCGACTCGGAGAGAGAGATGAAGAAGCTCGACTCCGACATGAAGGCTGAGCTCGGCATCGAGGTCAAGAAGAGTAAGACGGAGACGACTGACGACGCGATGGACGTCGACTCNGAAGATCCCAACGAGGAAAAGATCGCGCCCGAGGTTGACGCGAAATGCCTCGCCGAGCTGGAGGGCATGGGCTTCAACGTAAACCGCGCGACTCGCGCGCTGTACCACACGGGNACCGATAACGTGGAGCAGGCGGTCAACTGGATCGTCGAACACGAGAACGACGCCGACATCGATACGCCCCTGCTCATCGCAAAGTCCAAGATTAAAGTGAAGCTCACGAAGGAGGAGGCGCGAGTCAAAGCCGAGGAGCTTCGAAAGAGCATGGCGGCGAAGAAGGAAAAGGAAGAACGAGAGATGGAGCGCCTTCGCGAGCAAGAACGCATCCGCAGCGGTAAGGAGCTCCTCGTCGCCAAGCGCCAGGAGGAAGAGTTGCAGCTCAAGCGCAACATCGAAGCCCGGAGAATCGAAAAAGAGGAAGTCGCGAGGGCCAAGGCGCGAATCAAGGAGAAGCTCGAGGAGGATCGCATCGCCCGCAGGCTCAAACTCGGCCTCCCGGCTGAGCTCACGGAAGAGGAGCGAGCTAAGGAACGCGAACGGGAGGAGAAAAAGGCGGCGGCGGCCGCGGAGGCGGCGAAGAAGAAGGCGGAGGCTGGTTTGGTGGTCAAACCCGTGGAAAAAATCGACGCGCTTCGCAAAATTCTGGTGGACATCAAGAAGACCCACGGCGAGAGCAACAACGACGGCGTCACCACCTGCTTCAAGACCTTGCTGCTGTACCTCGGCAACGTGATGAAGGACCCGGAGCAGGAAAAGTTCCGGAAGATCAAGCTCGACAACGCGGCGTTTCTGAAACGAGTCGCGGGCGTCGGCGGCGGCGCGTTTCTCGAAAAGTGCGGCTTCGTCAACGACGGCGAGTCTCTGACGTTGCCGAGGGACCAGGTGGATAAGCTACTGTTCAACCTGGCGGGCGGCGAGATCAGCGGCGCACTGAACAACCCATTCTTCGGCGTGCTTTAGATACGTGGGTCGTGTAGAGTGTCAACGCATACAATCGAATTACAACGTCCAACTTTCGGCGGTCCAACTTTCGGATAGTCTAATAGGTAACAAGGTCCAGCCCGATCTCAGAGCGACCCTCACTCCTCGGGCTGGGCGTTTTGGGTCTGTTCCTCCGGTTCCTTTGGCGGGGGCGGGACGAACCTGTCGGCGCCGGATATGAAACCCCATATCCCCCGGCCGCGTCGTTGCTCCCACTCCTCCACGTGCGGAGCCGCGTCGCCGTTCATCTCCTGCGAAGTCGGCGCGATGTCCACGTCTTTGAATTCACCCCTGAGTCTGTCCAGCTCGACAGCCTGGGCGTTAACGCGAGTGACCAGCTCCTGGTTATCGGCCATGAGCTTCTCGCAGACCTTTTCCGCGGCGGCGACGCGAGCGTCCGCGGCGGCGGACTCTTCGGTTTGGACAGGCGCGGGTTCTTCAACCTTCGCGGCCTCAGCCTCGGCTTTCGAGCGAGCCGCCTCGGCCAATTTCTTCTCCATATCGTCCACGGTACCCTTGAGCGCGGCAGCCTGCTCAACAGCGACGGTCTCCACAGCCTTGGCTTCTGCGACCGCAGCCTCCAACGTCTCGACGCGGGCTTTCAGCGCGTCGGTCCCAGCCGTCGACGATTCCATTTGTGTCATCCGCGTCTGCATTTGCGCCTGCGACGCCTTGGCCTCCTCCGCGGCGCGGCGCTCTTTTTCGAGCGCACCCTCCGCCTTGTCGAGCCGGGCACTCACGCGGTCACGCTCCTCCGCGCGAACCTTCGAGTCGTGCGCCTTGAACTTGGCAGCCGCGGCTTTCAGCTCCTTCTCCAGCGAAGCGATTTTTTCATCCTTCTCGGAAATCTCGGCAGCCATCTCGCCGGCGGCGACGCGGTAGCCGTCGAGTTCCGCGCGAAGCTCGGCAGCCAGGCCTTCGCTGTCGCTTGCTACCTTCACGGGCTCGGGCTCGGGCTCGGGGTCCGGGGTCGGAGCGGCGATCGGCGTCGGCGGCGCGGAATCCGTCTCGAGCGTCATGTGAGTCTCGTCGAGAGCGGCGGTTGGCGCGGGCGGCTCCGGGTTCCACGACTCTGACTTCCACGTGACAGTGGACTCCATGGGCGGCTTTGTCGCCACATCCTCTGACACCGCGCCGTTGCCCTCCGCCGCGCCCTGCAAGCCCTTGCTCTCGAGCCAGCTGTCATTGAAG
>JGI24539J26755_10000495_pt1 | contig 18593 bp, 16 predicted proteins | sample NorSeaMetagenome_2_FD_26755 | JGI IMG/M metagenome (IMG submission 26755) | reverse complement strand
ACTACATCCAGTTCAATACTTTCATGCGTTCTGGCCATATTACCTCCTTTAAAACTCACATTTTCAATGATCGCGATAATATGTTGAAGATTCGCCCGTGAGTAACCGTTTGATTCTAACCAATTTCTCGCGAGGGTAGGACCTACTGTTTCATCGCCTCCGTGAAATTTAGAATCAGCAATGTCATGCAACAGTGCTGCTAGGGCTACAATTTCTGGATCGCATTGCTCACTTTTTGCAATAGTCTCTGCATTTTTCCATACACGCTCGATGTGAAACCAATCGTGACCGCCTTCGGCGTCCTGTAGTTGTCGTTTAACGAATTCGACGGTTAAATAAATGATATCCTTCATAATATCAAAAATGGCTAATTTGGTGGATACAATAAAATCAAAGCATGAAACAATTTTACCTATTTCTAGCCGCTTTATTTATCACCGTCAGTTTCGCTCAGACAAATCATGCCTTAAACCTTGATGGTGCAGATGACTATGTGAGTACGAGCAAATCGGCCATTCAAGGAAATGCGGCGCGTAGTTTTGAAGCCTGGATTAGAACGGATGAAAATTGTATACCTGGTTCCGGAGGAGGCGTTCAGCAAGTAATAGCCGATATGGGGACATTTGTAGTCGGTAAACGATTCACTTTTAATCTTTTATTTTCAAATTCTGTGCGTTTAGAAATAGGGGGATCTGGTGTCAGTGGTTCGGTAGCGGTGAATGATTCGCTATGGCATCATGTCGCCGCCGTGTATGATCCTACCGCAAATAAAAAGATAAGCCTTTACGTTGATGGAGTAGTTTGCGGAACTGGAAATTTCACAGCTACCCCAGCAACTACTGCGGGTAATGTGGTTATTGGCCGCAGAGTAGACGGTGCAAATCCCTTTGGCGGGGACATTGATGAATTCCGTCTTTGGAACATTGCATTGACAGATTCAGATGTTCAGGCGCATATGAATGGTGAAATTTGTGCGCCACCCAATAATTTAGTCTTGTACTATACTATGAACGGTGGAGTGGCCGATGGTAACAATACGAATACGACTACACTCACCGACCAATCAGGTAGTAATAATGGCACACTTCAAAATTTCAGTTTAAGCGGCGCGAGTAGCAATTGGACCTATGGACAAAACTTGAGCCAAACGGCTTTTGATACAGTTGTTGCCACAGTTTGCGAGAAATACCCAATACCTGATGGGAGTGGTTATTGGGATGCGACGGGGATCTACAGCTGGACCTTCAACCAAGCTACTGGAGCATCAGCAGGTTGTGATTCCATCGTCACCTATGATCTCACCATTGATACCGTTGATAATCGGATCAACCAATGGGGTGTTGTGCTCAGTTCTCCTGCAACTAATGCCTCTTTTCAATGGGTGAACTGCGATGATAGTACAGATATCGCAGGTGCAATTACGGCGCAGTATCCGGTTGCGGCTAACGGAAGCTATGCAGTGAAAGTTACTCAGGGCAACTGCACGGAATGGAGCGATTGTATATCAATCACTACCGTTGGGCTAGAGGAGAACACTTCGAACTGGACGATTTATCCGAATCCTACTTCCGGTGAATTTTTCATAGCGGGTGCGCCATCACTTCGGGAGGTTGCGCTTTACGATTTAAATGGACGTCTACTTCAAACTTTAGCGGTTACAGGGAGCTGGGTGGAACTTCCTGAAAACCTTAGTGAAGGTTTTTATATCGTTAGAAATGTTGAATTAGGGCTCAGCGCTTTAATTTCGGTTCAATAGTTTCTCTAAGTCGACGCTTTCCAATTACTTTTGGAACTCAATAGAGCAAAGTGGAACGGGGTAGGAGATTACAAGAGATTACCGAAAGCAAGTGGATGGATGTCATTGGGGTGCTCCTTGTTCTCGTTATATCCTTTGCACTGGGTTTTCATAAAACCATTCGCCAAGACTTACCCATAGGAATATTTTCAACCTTCGGTGCTGCTGGTTCCATGATGGTCACGCGTTTAGTGACAAAAAGAAATAATATTGGTAATCTAATTGGTTTACTAACTGCAGTAAATTCGGCCTTTGTCGATTATTATTTAGGTAATGACGCAGCGTTCTTAACATACCCAATTTCCTTTTTAGGCGCCGGTATATCCTACCTGTATTGGAAAAGAAGAAAGGATCGCATACCTAGAAAAATCGATGCAATTTACTTTATTAACATTGGCTTTGCCTTTGTGCTGGGAATCGCTTTGAACTACATAGGATTTACGGACTTTTTACGTACACCTCTAGGCGATAACACGGCAAAATTCGCTATTACCGCAATCATCACAGGAATAACTTATTCGGGTATTTTAAATACCCCTAGAATGTATGCTGACTCATGGGCAAGCTGGCAGGTCTATAATATTCTAAAGCTTTATCAAAATGTACTTTTTGGCAACATAGCGTATGTCGCGAAGTATGCGTTCTATTTGCTCAATGCATCTCTAGCCTGGGTGGTTTGGCACAGAGTTAGGAAGGGGCGTGATTATTCTGAAAAAACCAATTAACGCACGAGTATTCCTTTGTCCTTTAGCACCGGTAAATCTTCTTTGATCGCAGCTTCGATAGTGTACGGGCCGAAAATGAATTTGCGATCTTTCAAAGTGCCCTCTTCGAAAAAGGTTACCCAATATTCGTTGAAGAGATGGAAAACCTCTGGCATAATGGGTTCTAATTTTGCCGCTGATTTTGCTGGTAAGACCTGAATCACTTTTCTTAAAGTAGCGGTTTTTTGACCAAACTTTGTATCTAAATCACTGTAACCACGACTTTGAATCATTACGTTTTCTAATGGGCGAGCGCTGTCGTTGATTAAATGAATCCACCATTGTTGATCCCCCGTATCATTAGTCATTAAAACTGCAGCTACGTAAACGTTTTTAACCTCTGGTATAAGAATATCTTTTTTCATGCCCTTTATTTAGTCTCAAAAATACTATCCCTTAGAAAAATGGATACAAATAATCCAAAGGATTTAAACTTCCGCTGTATTCTTGCATCATACTATTTTGAAATTAACCTACGTACCATTGAAAACTTCCTGCCTTACCGCCTTTAAACGCGTTGCTTTTACACTTTTATTTCTATTCTCGTCAACGTTGAAAAGTCAATCTTTTTATGATATAGGGACCATTCAAGAAATTAATATTGTGTTTTCCCAGAGTAATTGGGATTACATGTTAGATACAGCAAAAGCTGGTGACGAAAGTTATTTGATGGCCCAAACAGTTACTATAAACGGGACTGTTTTTGATAGTGTAGGAGTAAAGTACAAGGGGAATTCAACTTACAAAGCGAATCAGACGAAAAATCCTTGGCATATAGAACTGGATACTTATAAGTCGCAAGATTATCAAGGTTTCAAGGATATTAAACTCAGTAATGTTGCTAAAGACCCTTCTTTTTTGAGAGAGGTTTTGACGTATGAAGTTGCGAGAAAATATATGGTCGCTCCAAGATCAAATTATGCCGTTGTCTATGTAAATGGTAGTCAGATTGGTTTGTACTCGAATTCTGAAGCAATTTCGAAAACCTTTGTCAAACTCCATCTCTCTTCCAATACAGAGACTTTTATTAAATGTAATCCGCCGGCAGGTGCTGGTCCAGGGACTACAGATTATCCTAATTTAGTTTATGAAGGGACCGACAGTGCAGATTATTATGCCGGCTATGAGTTAAAATCTGACCATGGTTGGAACGATTTAATAGCATTTACCGATACCCTCAAAAATCATGTCGCTGCGATCGAAGAATTTTTGAATGTAGACCAAACGCTCTGGATGCACGCCTTTAACAATGGTCTTGTCAATCTGGATAGCTATTCTGGTGGATTTGCCCAGAATTATTATCTGTATCGAATGGAAAATGGTCAGTTCTATCCCGTAGTTTGGGATATGAATGAAAGTTTCGGTCAATTCTCAATGACCGGTACCATTAGCCTAACTAATACAACTTCAAAAGCCCAAATGACTCATTTATTGCACAGTAATGATGCATCATGGCCGTTAATTCAAAAATTACTCAGTGTACCCATGTACAAACGCATGTATTTGGCACACTTAAAGACTATAATCACCGAAAATTTCACTTCGAATTCTGGTGTCAATGCAAGTTTATTCTACAATCGTGCGCAGGCATTGTATTCGCTTATCGATAATGCTGTCAGTTTAGACCCCAACAAGCTCACTACTTATGCACAGTTTCAGTCAAACATTACAAATGACGTATCTAGTGGGGGTGGAGGCGGCCCTGGTGGAGGTGGACCTGGCGGCAGTTCTTCCCCCGGTCTAAAAAATTTAATGGATGCCCGTGCTACATACCTATTAGGACTCAGCGATTTATCTGCAACGCAACCGACCATTTCGAATGTAGTAGCGAATGTACCGGGGACACTTCCAGCGAGTGGCTTCATTACCGCCAATGTCACGAATGCAACTGCGGTATATGTTCACGTTCGTGATTCTGTTGATGGTAGATATATACGTAATGAAATGTACGATGATGGGCAGCATGGTGACGGTGCCGCAAATGATGGAGTTTTTGGTGCGTCCATTTATCTACAATCTGTTCAAAAGCAATTTTACATTTATGCTGATGCAGCAATGATTGGAAGATTTTCGCCAGAGCGTGCTGGCTTTGAGTACCATACTGTAGGTTTTCAGACTCCAACCACAGGATTAGTCATCAATGAGTTTATGGCAAGCAATGATGGAACCATCTCTGATAGTAACGGTGACTACCATGATTGGATAGAATTATATAATGCTTCAAATTCGCCAATCAATCTGGGCGATTATGCGCTTTCAGATGACTTGAGCAATCCCGCAAAATTTGAATTGCCAAATACGGTTCTTGCCTCAGGCGACTTTGTTTTATTCTGGGCTTCTTCTTCCGCCCAGAATGACCCTTATCATGCGCCATTCAAACTTTCCAAATCGGGAGAAGAAGTCGCCTTGTTTTTTGATCCAACAGGGGCTTCTGATACGGTAGATTATATTAGTTATTCGGCACAAACTACGGATGTGAGTTTTGGCAGGTCCTATGACGCATCACCTAATTGGATAACCTTCACTACAGCAACACCTGATGCTAGCAATGGCATGCTCGATCTTGAAGAGCAACATGGACCGGGGTTAACCATTTTCCCTAATCCGCACAGTGGAAACTTTACGTTAGACAATACTTGGCCGACGGCTATGACCGTGCGTTGCTACTCCATGCAGGGAAGATTAGTGGACGTAATACGGTTGGAAGGTTATTCCAAACTAAATGTCTCCGACTTACGGCTTAATCAGCCGTTGATTCTTCATTATGAAAGCGAAATGGGATCGGGCTACCTAAAACTTATTTCCTGGAAGTAAAGCGTTTACTTCCCGATACAGAATTTACTGAAGATGTTTGCTAAAAGATCATCCGTAGAAATGGTACCCGTAATCTCACCAAGCCCGTCTAGAGCAAGTCTCAAATCTTGAGCGAGTAGATCGCCTGGAATGCTCAATTCTACGGCTTCAATGCTTTTTTGTAGTGCTTCCGCAGTTCGACGCAGTGCATCCGCGTGGCGGGCATTTGTTACGATGGTTTGTGAAGATGAATTAGCAGACCATGCAGTGGCGGCCTTCAATGCAGCTAGAAGCTCAGTTAGTCCTGTTTTATTTTTTGCCGCAATATCAAAGATTTCACAATCGATCTGGTTCAACCGCGCTTTTATCGGCGCTGTAGAAGCTTGGTCTGATTTATTGATGCAAACAAACAAATGGGCCTGTGGTGCACTTGTTTTTAGATGGGCGAGTCGAAGCTCGAGATCATCCTCAGCCGCGGTGGAGTCGATAAGGTAAAAAATGACATCCGCCTTTTCCGCCTGTTCGAATGCTTTTTGAATACCTATTTGCTCAACGTAATCTTCTGTATCGCGAATTCCCGCAGTATCAATGAGTCGGTACGTAAGTCCACCAAAGTTGAAGGTGTCCTCAACAGTATCGCGCGTTGTACCAGCAATAGCACTGACAATTGCTCTATCCTCACCCAAGAGCGCATTCAATAATGTGGATTTACCGGCATTTGGTGCGCCTAGTATGGCTGTCGCAATACCTTTTTTAATGGCGTTGCCATATTTAAAACTATCAATGAGTGTGCTTACTTTTTGAAGAAGATTGTTGAGCATTTTTAGCAATTGGTCTCGAGAAGCGAATTCTACATCTTCTTCGCTAAAGTCCAATTCCAATTCAATCATCGAAGCAAAATGCACTAAATCCTCACGAAAAAGGGTGATTTCGTTGGAGAGCCCACCTTTCAATTGACGCAAAGCCACATCATGCATGGTTTTATTCTCCGCATGGATCAGATCCGCAACTGCCTCTGCTTGCGCTAAATCCATCTTGCCGTTCATAAAGGCACGCATGGTGTATTCTCCGGGATCCGCAAGACGGGCTCCTGCTTGTAATAAACTTTCCATGATACGACCGATAATGTAGGGTGAGCCATGGCTGCTAATTTCAAAACTCTCCTCACCAGTAAAGCTTTTACCGTCTTCAAAATAGGTGATGAGTACTTCATCAATGTGCTCCCCGGCTATACTGTAGTCTCCAAAGTAGGCAACATGCGAGGTAAAGCCCGATTTATTCGCGCGCTTTGAATGGAAATACGGAGAGAGGAGGTCCTTTGAATTGGCCCCGCTGACTCGAATGATGGCTAGTGCTCCTACGCCTTGTGGTGTCGAAAGTGCACAGATAATATCGTCTCTAAGCATGCCGTAAAGATACGTCGTTAAGTAATGAGCAAAGAAATTTGAAAAGAAGGGAATCCATTGAAGCTTGGATAGTACATTTGTGGCAAACTCACAGAAAAACCATCTACATGAGCGTATTAGTCAACAAAGACTCGAACATTATTGTCCAGGGATTTACGGGTAAAGAAGGAACATTTCATGCCACTCAAATGATTGAGTATGGCACGAACGTTGTCGGTGGAGTAACTCCCGGAAAAGGGGGGATGACGCACCTCGATCGTCCGGTATTTAACACCGTAACTGAAGCTGTTGAAAAAGCTGCCGCGGATACTTCAATTATTTTTATACCACCAGCTTTCGCCGCTGACGGTATTATGGAAGCTGCTGAAGCAGGGATCAAAGTGATTATTTGTATCACGGAGGGCATCCCTGTTGCGGATATGGTAAAAGTTAAAGAGTATTTGAGCGATAAAGATTGTACGCTTATTGGACCGAACTGTCCAGGTGTAATGACCGCTGGAGAAGCGAAAGTGGGTATCATGCCTGGGTTCATCTTCCAAAAGGGCACTGTCGGTATTGTAAGTAAGTCGGGCACGCTGACGTATGAAGCAGTTGATCAGTGTACTAAGGCAGGTCTGGGTCAGACTACAGCCATTGGTATTGGTGGTGACCCAATTATAGGGACAACGACAAAAGAAGCTGTTGAGCTTTTAATGCACGACAATGAGACCGAAGGAATCATTATGATTGGCGAAATTGGTGGTCAACTTGAAGCAGAGGCAGGTTTTTGGATTAAAGAACACGGGACGAAGCCAGTAGTTGCGTTTATCGCAGGAGAAACTGCACCGGCAGGGCGTACTATGGGTCATGCAGGCGCTATTGTTGGCGGTGCAGAGGATACTGCAGCAGCTAAGAAAGCAATTTTACGCGATTGTGGAATAACAGTTGTTGATTCACCAGCCGACTTAGGAACTGCGATGGCGAAGTTATTAGGAAAATAAGATTTTAGATAAAGCATTAAGCCGCTTCCAATGGAAGCGGCTTTTTTGTTCCCGCGAACCGCTATCTTTGTTCGTATGAAACAGGTAAAGTGCCCTTCTTGTAGTAGTTGGTATATGGTAACTATCCAAAGCGATGCTTACGGCCACATCTGTTCACATTGTAATGCGCCTTATGCGGTCAAAACCGAAGAACAGAAAGCCCACGAAGAGGGTATGAAAGCTCCCGTGAGCAAGCCACCTTTAGCTTGGAAGCGCTTCGGGGAGATGCATTGGACCTTGGTCATTTTAAACAATGTTGGATTTGTTATTCAAACCATTCTTTTTATGATAGGTACCATCATAGGAATCTTGGTTGCACCGCTGTAAAGCAATCTAATTTTTACGACCTTAGTCTCAGTATGGAGTTTCTATCACCAAAAACCAAAGAACGCATTTCGAAGCTTGAAGCTGAGAATAAGACCCTGCGACTTCAATTAGAACAACAGGACACCGCAGCAAAAACTATGCGCTGGCCGTTTCTTGTGATTGCAGTATTACTTGCAGTAATAGTTGCTGTTTGGAAATATAGTAAACCTTCTACAGAAGAACTCAGTGCGATAAGAGTAGAAATGTGGCAAAATAATTCACTTAAAGACACTGTTCTTTATCCAACCTTCGGTATTGAATATTCCATTCAAGTAGGTGCTTTTAATAAATACGATTACAGTGAGTTAAATTTAGGTTCAGGTTTTTTAAAGGTGCAGGAAGACAATGGCGTTCAACACATACTATTAGGTAGCTTTACAAATCTTCCACAAGCTCGATCGTATTTAGATAAGGTGGTGAAAATTGGCTTCGAAAATGCCTTTATTGTTGCGTACAAAGAAGGAATTGCCGTAGGTTTGTTGTCGAATAAAACCGCTATTAAAAAATAATTATGGGTTTACTTTCTGGAAAGACCGCCATTATAACTGGCGCGTCAAAGGGAATTGGTAAAGGAATCGCAGAGACCTTTGCAAAGCAAGGTGCAAATGTTGCATTCACGTTTTTAAGTTCAGTCGAAAAAGGACAAGCGTTAGAACAAGAACTACAGCAGTACGGTACTAGGGTCAAAGGTTACCGTTCAGATGCTTCAAAAATGGAAGACGCTGAAGCTTTAGTTGCTCAAGTTGTGGAAGATTTCGGTGGTGTACATATCGTAGTGAATAACGCTGGAATTACTAAGGATACGCTGTTAATGCGTATGACTGAAGAAGATTTCAACCGAGTAATCGAAGTAAATCTAAATTCCGTCTTCAATATGACAAAAGCCGTGCAACGTACTTTCTTAAAGCAGCGTTCGGGTTCTATTATAAATATTAGTTCTGTCGTAGGAGTGAAGGGTAATGCTGGTCAAGCGAACTATGCCGCCTCAAAAGCAGGTATTATTGGCTTCACAAAATCAGTTGCTTTGGAGCTCGGATCGCGTAATATTCGTTGTAATGCGATTGCACCAGGCTTTATTGAGACAGAAATGACAGCTGTATTGGACGAAAATACAGTTCAGCAATGGAGAGATGGCATTCCATTGAAGCGCGGCGGATCAGCTGAAGATGTTGCTAATGCATGTCTTTTCTTGGCTTCTGACATGAGCGGTTACATCACCGGTCAAGTGATGAACGTTTGTGGAGGAATGCTTACCTAATGAAACTTCTTACTGCTGCAATACTAGCCCTTGTATTGGGTCTTGCTGTTGCGTGGTATACGTATTTTTATAAAAGGAGGTCAACGCCCTATTGGGTGTTGGCTTTTTTTCGTTTTGGTTGGATTGGAATGCTTTTTTTTGCATTGTTCGCACCTGAACAAGAGGAGCAGGTTGTCGTTGAGCAACCGCAACTCATTTCCGTGCGAATAGATTCCTCGGCATCTTTGAAATCGCCTGTAAATGGGATTTTAGACGTACTGTTCGATTTTGAAAAAAAAGCGTCTGTAAAATGGATACTTTCCGATTTTAATTCCAAGCAAGAGCGAAACGATGAACTTCCTTGGATATATATAGGAGATGGTCATATTGGGGTTCCGGCAGGAACTGCTCCATTGGCCTCAGTTTTACTGGAAGCGAATGCGCTTTTAAGTCCACCGCTCATTAAGAACGTCATCGTGCCTGATAGAGTAGAAATAGGAGCTAAGTTTGATTACAGGGTAAGATTCAACGCAGGACCTGAATCCGTCCATGCAACGTTCAATGGTAAATCTCAAAACAAAAGTGCAGCCGCTTTTATCGCGCCGGACCGTCCTGGATTTTACCAGCTCACTCTTACAGCAGAAAAAAATGGTATTGAAGACGTCATTGAACGTAGCATTGAGGTAGTCCCTTATTTTAATTCGATTCAAGTCATTTCTCCCTATCCCCATCCGCACGTTGGGATGGTAACCCGGTTGGCTCAAGAATTAGGTTTCACCTATCATTTACTTTCTTGGAAAGAGGCCAAGACCCAATTAAAACAACTTCCAACCGTAGCTATTGGTGGCGGTGCAGTAGTATTTGAACAGTTAGATGCTCAATTAGATAAGCCTATTCTATGGCTGGATTCGAGTAACGAACCTCCACAGGGCGTTGCGGATAGAATTCGGACACCAAAGACTTTAGCATTTATCGGCGGACCAGAATACTACACGATTAGAAAACGGGATAAGAAAACGATTAAGCTGGAACGAATAGGACAGAACTGGAATGGACGAGGCATTAATTGGTTTCAAAACGGCTTAGCATACCCAGAAACGGGAAGTGTATTTCGTGCGCTAATCAAAGGTTTATTGCGCGACTCAAGACCTGATGAACTGCGAGTATCCGGTCCGGAGAGACTCTACCAAAGCCAGGAAGCAGAATGGGTCGTTAGCGTAGTGAATAACCGTTCACTGGCACAGGCTGCAGCTGTTCAAATGAAGATCACGAGAGATAGTGAGATTTTTGATGTTCCGCAAGCTATAGCCATAGAAGGCAATGGTTATATTTTTTCTACCTCGTTCTCAAACGCCGGAACGTACGCCTTAGAAATAAAAGCAGAAGCTTCAAATGACCCGTATAGCTGGCGAAGTACCATATCTGTTTTACCCGCCTCTATTGAGCAATACAGGCCTTTTAACAAAGCGTTTTGGGACAGACATTCTAAAAAAGAGTTGTTCCGTGCAACGGATGAACACACGTTGCAAATAGCGCTCGATAATTGGGAATTAGTTGGGAGATCGATGGTGCGGACAAAAAAAACTCCCCAACACACCTTGTGGTGGTATTGGGGAGCATTCTTGATTTTTGCCTTCGCAGAATGGCTGCTTAGAAGGCGAAAAGGATTGTCTTAGAGGTTGTTCTCCAAGAATAGTGCTAGGGCCTCAGGCTCCATATTCTTTCCTACGATCACACCATTTTCGTCGATAAGTAAATTCTGTGGAATGAATTGGATGCCATAGAAAGTTGAAATTTCATTTTGCCAGAACTGTAAATCACTGACTTGTGGCCATTGCAGTCCGTCTTCAGCGATTCCTTTGATCCACGCCTTTTTATCGCGATCTAGACTAACTCCGATGATGTTAAATCCGCGCTCTTTATAGGCATCATACAGGCCTACCAAAGCTGGGTTTGCTGCACGACAAGGCTTACACCAAGACGCCCAAAAGTCGACCAGGACTAATTTACCCTCAACGCTTCTTAAACTAAGCATTTCACCTTCAGGAGTTGTCTGACTGAAATCTGTAAAGGTTGCACCTACCGCAGATTTTTCTAAGGCAGTAATTTTTTCAGATAACTTTATGTAATCCGGTGAATCATGGTATTCAGCGCTGATTTGATTGCGTACCGCTAGGAAATCTTCTAGATCATAACTGCTCGTATTTCCACTTAAAATAATCGCCGCACCTAGAATGTCATTCTTCTTCGCAAAGTCTAGGGTCATTTTAGTTTGGCTGTCGATAAGGGTCATGGCTTCTTCTCGAATCTGTTCCGTAGCGAGCGTATCATTGAGTTGCATTGCATTTCGGAATTTATCTTCTAAGGTCATCATGGTTGCATCAAAGAAGGCTCCCTTATCGCGGAAGGCGTCCGCTGAGTCGTTGAATACGCCTGCTTCAACCTCGATACCTGCTATCGAATCCATTGTGAGGGTTACATCCGCTCCGTCGTGGTAGTATACCGCCGGCATTCCGAGCTCAGCAATTTCAACCATGGCATATTGATGAGGAAAATCGTCGATATGAACGGCCAATTTACCTGCATTTAAGGTCCCTTCGTACAGCACCTCTTGATTTTCAAGACTTAATTTGACAGGACTATCTCCGGCAGATTGGGCATCTATAGTGAGATCAAAGCCCGTTTCAGGTGCACAGGAGGCTAAAATCGCCGCAGCTGCAACACTAAGCATTACTTTCTTCATTGCTATTGTTTAAATTTACACTCCGCAAATTACATAGAAGAGATGAAGAAAATCGTTACCCTTATCACAATCTTAGTTTTTAGTGTCCAATTGGTTGCTAAAGAAGGCATGTGGATCCCCATGCTCCTAAACAATAACATCGCAGAAATGCAGGCCATGGGCTGCGAATTAAGCGCTGAAGACATATACAGTGTGAACCACAGCTCTTTGAAGGATGCCATCGTAAGTTTTGGCGGATTCTGTACGGGTGAGTTCATTTCTTCAAAAGGCCTTGTGCTTACCAACCACCACTGTGGCTATGGTCAGATCCAAAAGCAGAGCTCGATGGAGCACAACTACCTTAAGGAGGGTTTCTGGGCGCGTTCTATGGACGAGGAGTTGAAGAACCCAGGGTTGTTCGTAGAGCAATTGGTGTACATGGAAGAAGTGACTAATTCCTTGGTGAACTCCGGAGATAAATTCAAAGATATTGAGGCAGCCTTGATCGAAGCAAAAGAATTGGACAATCCAAATCTTACTTACAAGGTGGTTCCATTTTTCAATAACAACCAATTCTTCCTTTTGGCCACCATCAAATACAACGATGTGCGCTTAGTAGGTGCGCCGCCAAGCTCGATTGGTAAGTTTGGCGCGGATACGGACAATTGGGTATTCCCGCGTCACACTGGGGATTTTAGCTTGTTCAGAATATACGATGACAACGGAAGTGCCTTTACACCAGCCCAGCACTTGAAAGTGAACATTGCACCGCGTACCCCCGGAGAATTCACTATGATATTTGGGTATCCCGGTCGCACTCAGGAATATTTGACGGCGGTTGAAATGGACCAATTAGTCAACGTAGAAAATGCACGTCGCGTAGAAATCCGCGATGTTCTTTTGTCGATCATGGATGCTGAAATGCGTGCAGACGCTGCTGTGCAGCTAAAGTATGCTTCGAAATATGCTCGCATTGCCAACGGTTGGAAAAAATGGATTGGTCAGATAGAAGGGGTCCAATTTTCGAAAGGTATCGATCGTAAACGCAAGCTCGAAGCCGAATTCACTGCCCGCATTGCAGCAGATGCTAACCTTTGGGACAAATACAGCGGATTGTTGAACGAAATCGCGGTGAATAAGACGCAGATTGCGGAGGGCCAATTAATGCGTAACGAGTTTATCGAAACCATCTACTACGGTATGGAGTGGTTCTCNTTGATGAGNAAACTACAACGCGCGAAATCCGACGTTGATACGGATATGGCGCTGGTTGAGTTCCATCAAAACTACAGCCGCACGGTCAGTGAAAAAACCACAGCAGCTATGCTTTCCATGGCTTTAGAAACTTTCCCAGACCTGCTAGGGGATATGGACGAGGCCACGTTTGTAGCTATGGTTCACAATGAGATTGATGCGTTGGTTGAATTGGCCACAAAAGATCAGCCTATTGACTTAGGAATTGTCGCTCNGACGGCAAATAGCTTCAATACAGCAGCATTCCAAGGATTTTACGCAGCCTCACCGGATAATGCACTGTTGCAGCGGGCTGGCGAACTTTCGGCGGAATACATGCGTGCACTGATGGAGGTGTTTCCTGAGCGCAACTTCTACCCAGATGCGAATAGTACTTTGCGTGTGACCTACGGAAAGCTTGAAGGGGTGAGCCCTCGTGATGCCGTATCGTATGGTACCACTACGTATTTAGATGGTGCTATGGCGAAATATAAGCCGGGCGATTATGAATTTGATATGCCTGCAAAACTTACCGAGTTGTACGACAACAAGGACTATGGTCAGTATTCAGAAAATGGTAAGCTTCCGGTGTGTAACATCGCTTCAAACCACACCACAGGAGGGAATAGCGGGTCTCCCGTATTGAACGGCCGTGGCGAGCTCATTGGACTGAACTTTGACCGAATTTGGGAAGGGACCATGAGTGATGTGAATTTTGATCCGAGTATTTGTCGTAACATCATGGTGGATAGCCGTTACGTGTTATTCATTATTGACAAGTTTGCAGGACAACGTTGGTTAATCGATGAAATGGAGCTGGTTAAATAAATGAGGAAACACGAATTCATTCTTGTTCTTTTGATACTGTCGGCCTGTGGTCGAGCGGGTGAGGGAGTATTTGAATTGGATGAAGCGTACACTTATTTAGGAGCCGATTTTCCATTAGAGCCTCCTCTAGATTACAGCAGCACAGCTCCGGATTATATTACTCGAGATAATCGTCTAGATGGGGATGTAGATGATCGCAAAGCGACCTTAGGGCGTGTGCTGTTCTATGACAAACAACTAAGCCTAAACAACTCCATAGCCTGTGGTTCGTGCCACATTCAGTCGCACGCTTTTGGCGATACTTCCCAGCAAAGCATAGGGTTAGACGGTGGTTTGACCTCAAGACAAAGTATGCGGTTAGTGAACACAAGATTCGCGGCACTGCCAGCAATGTTCTGGGACCGTCGAGCGATAAACCTAAGAAACCAAGTTACTCAACCTATTCAAGACCATATAGAAATGGGCTTCAGTGGTACTGGCGATCAGCCTGACATGGACAGTTTGTTAGCTAAATTGCAAGGACTGCCTTACTATTCTGAACTCTTTGATTGGGCCTTCGAACAAGAAGGCGTTACAATCAATAAACAGCGCCTAGCCCAAGCACTAGAACACTTTGTGAGCTCTATTGAGAGTTTTGATTCAAGGTTCGATGAAGGATTCACGACAGTAGGTGATATTCAAGGCCAGTATTCGAATTTCACGCCTGAGGAGAACCGAGGAAAGTTTCTCTTTAGAGCACCGGCTCAACTTGATAATCAGAATGTACGAACGGCAGGAGGAGCTGGATGTGCAGGATGTCATCGACCTCCAGAGTTTGATATTGATCCAATGAGCGGAAACAACGGCGTAGATAAAGAAGCGGGAAATCCTGCGGGCTTTGATACGACAAATACACGTTCACCTTCACTACGTGATATTTTTGGTATTAATGGACAGATTAATACCCCTATGATGCACACCGGAAACTTCCTAGAGTTCACTACCATAGTGGAACATTACAATGAGGTCATACCTGATGTTAATAATCGTACAGTAGACGGAAAATTGGTTCGCGGATTAACCACGGTTAAACTTGAGCTAACAACCACTGAACGCGCGGATTTAGAGGCATTTGTTAAAACCCTAACGGGTAATAATATCTATATAAACGAACGATGGTCATCGCCGTTTTAATGTTTAAAACTTACTCATACTGATTATTGGGCGATTACGGCTGTTCGCCGTAATTTTACGATTCATAAATTGATCATGAGAGATACTACGATTTTCGACCTAATCGCCCAGGAACGCCAGAGACAAGTTAATGGAATAGAGCTGATTGCTTCAGAAAACTTTGCCTCTGAGCAAGTTATGGAAGCCCAGGGTTCGGTCCTTACCAATAAATACGCGGAAGGGTATCCTGGTAAGCGTTATTATGGCGGGTGTGAGATTGTAGATGTCGTCGAGGATTTGGCACGCGATCGTGCGAAAGAACTGTATGGCGCAGCTTATGTCAACGTTCAGCCACACTCTGGATCGCAGGCAAACGCTGCAGTATATCTCGCGGTGATGAAGCCTGGGGATACGGTTTTAGGTTTTGATCTTAGTCATGGGGGACACCTCACGCACGGTTCACCAGTAAACTTCTCAGGAAAAACCTACCATGCCGAATTTTATGGTGTTGAAAAGGAGACCGGCTTATTAAATTATGACGCTATTGAAGCGAAAGCGAAAGAATGCAATCCGCGCATGATTATCGCTGGTGCATCTGCATACAGTCGCGATATTGATTTCGCCCGTTTCCGCGAGATAGCAGACGAAGTAGGTGCTCTTCTTTTGGCAGATATATCGCACCCATCGGGTATGATCGCAAAAGGGATCTTAAATGATCCAATGCCGCATTGTCATATAGTTACAACAACCACACACAAAACCCTTCGTGGACCACGAGGCGGTATGATCATGATGGGAGAGGATTTCCCAAACCCATGGGGCGAGACCAACATGAAAGGCGAAGTGAAACTGATGTCTAACGTATTAGATATGGCAATCTTCCCCGGAATTCAAGGGGGACCACTAGAGCATGTTATTGCTGCTAAAGCGATTGCTTATGGTGAAGCATTGACCGATGAGTTTTTCCACTACCAATTGCAGGTAAAAAAGAATGCAGCAGCGATGGCGAAGGCTTTTGTCGACCGTGGTTATGATATTATTTCAGGCGGTACGGATAATCACTTAATGCTGATCGATTTGCGCAACAAAGGCGTGACGGGTAAAGCTGCAGAGCAAGCATTAGTTCGTGCTCACATTACTGCAAATAAAAATATGGTGCCTTTCGATGATAAGAGCCCATTCACCACTTCAGGCATTCGCTTAGGCGCATCAGCCATTACTACGCGCGGATTGAAAGAAGCGGATATGGAAACCATTACGGATTTTATTGACCGCGTAGTGACAAACATTGATTCAGNTACACACATTAAGGCAGTCGGCGATGCAGTCGTTAAAATGATGCAGAACCGCCCGTTGTTCACTTGGGAGTAATTATCTTCGAAAGAACCAATAGCCTAAGTATTATGTGCAAGAGTATTACAAAGCGCTGCGCCTCATTGGTTGCAGCGCTTTTCTTTTCGCTACCCATGGTGGCCCAGCTTGATTTTGAAATAGATAGAACGGTCAAAGAATCGCGCGTCGGTATTATTCGAAATACGTTATTTACCATTGATAATGATGCGAAGGCCATTATTAATCGGCCACTAAAGAACCCAAATCTCAGTGCAAATGGTGTGAAACTGTTTGCCATGATTGTTACGGATTACCAAACCACGAAGTTTTTTCAGGAGCAAATAGAGCCGTTGGATGTTCATGTTCGGTCGGTAATATCTTTCCCTAGTTTGTATCCCAACGTACCCGTATTGGGTAAATGGGGAGGGGGAGTAGACGGCTGGATGTATACAGGTATAACAGCAATGTATGCTGCAGGTGTGCTCACGGGACACGAAAAAATGCAGGAAGCTGGTGTGCTCACAGTTAAGGCAGTTATTGAATCATATGTTGTTAGCCACATTGTCCTTAAGACCTTGGTGGCTCGACATCGTCCTGCTCGACCATTGGGTGATTATAGTCAAACTGATAGGGACAGCCAATATCCCTTTGTACATAGTCCTTTAGACTTTTTCAATTTTCATGTGCCATACCTTCATTCGGATGCCTACGGTACAGGTTTTCCTTCTTATCATGCGACCATGTTCTTTGCGTTTGCAAGCGTAAATGCCAAGGTTTTTGATAACAAGTGGATTCCGTACGGGTTGGCTACTACTGCACTTTTATACGATATACGAGGTCATAATCATTGGGTCAGTGAATTAGTTGCTGGCGCGGTAATCGGAGAATTTATCGGAAAGGTTGTCTACGAGAATTACCATGAGCGCCGAAATACATCTCATTCATTAAAGAAAAGACGAAAGTACCGCACTCAAATGGGGATAGCCCAAAATTTTGGAGTTGTCGGACCTTCTATTGCTATAAGTTGGTAATATCGGCCCGGTTATTGTTACATGAATTTCCGCAAAAACTTAGAAAATGAGAAAATCTTTATTGCTTTTACCGTTCGTTATCCTGTTTACTTCTTGCGAAACGCAAACGCCTACAGAGACGAATACAGAACGTTTTTATAAAGCTCCTTGGAATGTTGAGTTGAATCGATCTCATGGTGCAGTAGGGCAGCTTGGTGCGGCAAATGAAGATCATAACGGTACGTTGACAATAGAAAAACACGGAAGTGCCACATTTGATGTTACGCTTCTAAGTGACCATATGTATCAGTGGTGGGGGTATAGCTGGACCACCGATGAATTTTACATGAATTGGGCTCCGTGTTTAGAATGGTATATTAATGAGGCTGAAGATAGCATGTATCTTAATTACGATTACCAGGACTATGATCCAAACTCAGGAAATAGCTTCTATTGGAATTATGATTTAATCCTCACGAGATAAAAAAAAGCGGGCATTGCCCGCTTTTTTTATGCTTCTAACTTTTTCTTCAAGTCAGCAATCTCTTTGGCAAGGTGATGCATAATGCGAAAGGAGATTACTATGCTTCCTAATAGTCCTGCAGTAAGAAGATAAATAAGGGTATCCATAAGTTTTCAATTGTTTGAGAATTCAACATATGTAGTGCGTAAAGGTTCACGTGCCTTTGTTTTGAAAAATTAAATGATTTGTGATTAATGTCAAGTGTTTTCGTATTCGGTATTTCTATCATTGTGCTATTAAATAAAAGAATGCGATATGAAAGTTCGTTTAAAGTCAATGGGTATTTTACTNGTCAGTATTTCCGTATTTACTGGTTGTTTCAAGTGGGGTTCAAGAGCATATGATCGTTTTCCAGAAACAATAGCCTTAGACAAAAATTACTTTTATGAAGGGAAAGTAATAATAGTAGGTGC
>JGI24539J26755_10000490_pt1 | contig 18682 bp, 11 predicted proteins | sample NorSeaMetagenome_2_FD_26755 | JGI IMG/M metagenome (IMG submission 26755) | reverse complement strand
GTGTAGTTGTATCTGGTGGTGGTCTGGTATCTGCTGGTGGTGTAGTTGTATCTGGTGGTGGTCTGGTATCTGCTGGTGGTGTAGTTGTATCTGGTGGTGGTGTGGTATCTGCAGGTGGATGTATAGGATTACATATATCATTTGCAATTTCTGTTGCAGTTTTATAATCACTATCACCAAATGTTCCAGTATCTACATAATCAGTATTACTACATGTAGTAGCACAATTACCATTATCATCTTTCCAATCAGGACCACAACATTGTATTTTATGTATTTTATAGCCCTTATCTCCATATGGTTGTATCAAATTTTCATCTGCACGCATTGTTGTTGAAGGATTTTTAACATATTCATAACAAATACTACCCTTTCTACCATAATTAGGATTATCTAATGATTCAATAACTAAAGCATTACTTTTTGTTTTATCAATAATATAATCATCTATATTATTCATTGGCATTTTTTGTAAATTATCTGGATTTGATTTACTATTGTATGCTCGATTGAAATACATGAAATTTTGACCTTGCAATAAATTTACATTATTTTCTAATCCTGTTCCTTTATTTGGAATTATACCTAAATCATTTAAAAAATGTAAAACCATTTATATTATACATTAATAATAGAAAATGTATTATTAATGTGTAAAAAAATTATGTAAAAATTATGTAAAAATTATGTAAAAATTATGTAAAAATTATGTAAAAATTATGTAAAAATTATGTAAAAATTTATGTAAAAAATAATGTTAAAATCTGTGTAAAAATTATTTTATAATTTTATAAATAATTAGTTTGTCTTGATTTTCTGATTAAACTAAATGCTGAAATAAAAACAAATAAAAATAATAAAATAGAATTTAACATATAAAAATTATAATTAAATTTAATATCTTTTATTGATTGTATTGCTGCATCAGATATATTATCATTATTTTGTAAAAATGTTTTATATATATTTTTTTCTTGTTGAATTTTTTTTAAATTATTATAAAATTCGGAAAATAACATAGTATTGTCACTTTTTCTGTTTTTTATTATTTCACTTAAACTATAAAATTCTCCTAATTGTTTATATATTTTTTTATATATTATCTCATATTTAGATTTATTATTACCAGATAATTGAATACCACAAACACTTTTATTTTGAATGCTAGTTCCAGTTGGGTCAGAAAAATAATATGGCATAATTTTCTCATATTCATCAAGTAAACAAAAATAATCACTATTAATTTTATTTAATTTTTCTATTAAATCCTGCGAATTACTATAAACCATTGATATATATTAAGAAGAACAAATTCTATAAAATTTGGAAGTAATTGAAGTTCTACTATTTCTCGTAATTTCACATAATTGACCTGGACGTAATCCTATTGCTTGAGCAGGTGGGCTAAATCTTGAGATATCTGGAAATTTACTATCATCTGTAATATTATATTTTAATTTTATATTATTCGTCTCTTCTTTTGTTAATGCCCTATGTTTAGGCACTAAAACATGCTTTAAAATATTAAATTGTAATCGTTCAATGTTAAATACATTTATATATATATTTTCTTGCTCCCATGTATTTTTAAGAATTTTAAGTAATGGTTCATTTGGTTCGTCTTTAATAATAATTAAAAGTTGGTCATTATCATTTTTTTCGAGAACTGATTCATAAACAAATAAATCATCTATAAAATTTTGAATATTCGCTTGACGTAAGTTATTTGGATAATGATATTTAATGTAAGTTTTCCCTCCAGTTGTTTTATTTTCAATTAACATATCCATTTGTTTATGTTTATACATACTATGAATTTCATTAATACCGAAGTCTTCATACTCAGAAACATCGTGACCTTGTTCTTTAAGCAAATCAAGTATAGTTATTCTTGACTTGTAAAGTTTAATAACATCTGCGCTTGAAATAGACATTGTTATTTATAAATATAGATAATAAATTTAATTCAATTTTCTTTTAATTATTAAAAGAAATTAATTTTTTTTTACCACCTGTTTTATTTATCTCAGCCAAAGTTGATTCATTACTATTCACTGTTTTGTTGTCTAAATCCTCACTTTCTTCATTTTCTTGCGTCGGTTCTGTTTCAATTGTTGTTAAAATATTTGGTTTATTTTCAACATTTGTATTTGAATTATTTACTGATTCGGATAGTGTATTAATATTACTATTTGCATCCAAAACAATATCATCAATACCGCTTGCTATTTCCTTAAATGTATTTTTACCAGATTCAATAATTCCAGATGAAATCTGACTTACACGTTCTTTTGCAGTTTCATATGTGTCTCTTAAATCATTTCCAACATTATCAAAAGTATCGTTTACACTTGTCACCATCTCTCCAATTGTTTGTTGTGATTGATTATTTTCAATAAAATTATCTATATTGTTTCCAATATTACCAGTTGTTATTTTTTGTTTAGCAATATCATCATGTCGTTTTAATATTTTTTCTTGTTTTAATTGTGCAATTTTATCCAATCTTTTATTATCTTGGTCTTTTAAATATTGCATAGTTTTTTTCCAATTGCCTGGTTCATTAAATTCTTTTAATGTTGTAATAATTAAATTATTTGGAATAGTTGTGTCATCTTGATATACTGCCTCTATTTTGCTCCAACCATCTGGATTACCAGTTGGTTTTTGATTATCATGTTCATCATTATACCATATAGACGTAGGAAATCCATTTTCATTAATAATTAAAGAACGCCATATCTCTCTATCATTTTCTTTTGTTGGTGGAACTTTTTCCCAACCAAATGTCGCAGGATTATTACTATCTACTATATCATCTAAACTATCTTTTTCATCTTCTCTTGATTTTTCTTCTTGCATTATTTCAACATCATTATCAAAATCTTGAGAGAATAAACTATCATCTTTTTCTATTCCTCTTGCTAATTTATTATCATCAACTTTTTTAGTTTTTGTTTTCTTTAATACATCCTTAATTATTGTGTCAATAGATTCATTTCTATTTGTTAATTTATTTATATTATCAGAATAAGACATACTAGATAATTGTTCAATATTATCACTTGTAATAAGTCTCATTTGAACATTCATAGTCAATAATTCTTGCATTAATAATTTAAATGCATATGGTATTCTAATAACACTAAATGACCTACCAAAAATACTAACATTTTCAATATTTATTTTTTCTATATCATCAACTGAACCAGAAAATCTTACAGGACCATCTATATATGGACTTAAGTATAGATTTTTACTATCATTATATATTGCTACCATACCAGTCTGATTACAAATAGCCATATAATAATCATCTCCTCTTACTAACATAGATTCTTTTAAAAACTGTGTTGCACCATGACAAATAACTCCATCACGCTCCATCTCACCAATTCTTAAACCACCATCATTTGCTCTACCACCAACTGTTTGTTTTGTTAGCATAGAACGAGGTCCTTTAGCTCTATAATTTATTTTATCTTTAACCATATGTTTCAATCTCATATAATAAGTTGGTCCAATGAAAATATCGGCTTCTAACTGTTCTCCAGTTAAACCATTATATAATAATTCGTTACACTTTGAATTAAATCCTAATTTTTGTAATAATTCACCAAATACTTCATATTTTTGACCTTTGTTCATGAAAGCAGTACAATCACCGAATGCACCATATAATGAACATGCTTTACCCATTACAGTTTCTACTAACTGACCAATTGTCATACGAGATGGAATTGCGTGTGGATTAATAATAATATCAGGTCTAATTCCTGAATCAGTAAAAGGCATATCAGCTTCTGGTATAATTAAACCAATTGTTCCTTTTTGTCCACATCTGGAACAAAACTTATCACCGATTACAGGGATTCTCTCATCTCTAATTCTAACTTTAGCAATTCTAAATCCTTCTTCTCCTTCAGTCATAAATGTTTTATCTACAAATCCTTGTTGTTCTTTTTTTGGATATTCTGAACTATCGGATGACATACTAGCATTACTAACACTAGATGTTACTTTTCCAATCATTACGCTTTTATCAGTAACTTTTGTATTTTCTTTAATTAAACCATGTTCATCCAGTTCTGAATAGTCAAAACCAGGTTTTAAACCAACGACTAATTCATTTTTTAAATTTGAAAATGTAGTGTTTACCATTGATTTACTGACTTTACTGCTTTCTTCATATGATTCATAAGAATTATAATACGTTGTTCTAAATAATCCTCTTTTAATTGAACCTTCATTAAATAAAATAGAATCTTCTACATTGTAACCATTTAAACTCATAATTGCACACACTACATTTTCACCATATGGATGCTCTTCATTATTTATTTTCTTTAGATATCTACTTTTAACTAATGGAATTTGACCATAATTAAGAACAAGACCAGATTTATCTATTCTATTTTGATGATTTGAATGGTATAATGAAACAGCTTGTCTCATTTGACCACATGCAAATAAATCTCTTGGTAATTGATTATTTTCAGGAAAAACAACTTGGTTACCCATAACACCAAAAATAAAAGATGGATGTATTTCAACATGAGTATATTTTTTCTTTTTTAAATTTTCTTGTAATTTATCATTATTGAATGTAATCAAACTTGATTCTTCTTCTGATGAATCAATATATTCAATTATAGAACTTAAATTCTTATTATATTCATCTGAAAATAAATCAGAATAATTATTATATATTTTATTATCTTCTAAATTAAAAGTATCCTTATTTTTTAAATTATTAAATCCTATCAATAAATTATTCCATGTAAAATTATCATTGTCTATTTTTTCCAATATTTTTAAATTTGTATATTTTGGTATTCCATTATCTATATAATAAATTGGCCTACATAATCTACCCGAATCAGTATAAATATAAATAATATTTTCATTTATTTTCCAATTTATACTTGTAAATGGAGATATTAAACATTTCCTTTTATAATCCTTTAAAATTTTAATACTTTGTTCAGGATTTTCAATTACACCAACCCAAGCACCATTTATTATTACTTTTGATGATATCTTAATACTTGATGGTGTAGATTCTTGCAATAAAACCATTTTTATTTCAGGTATATTTCTAAGAACATTTATTAATAATAATCCAGAATAACCACTTGTAATATAAGTGCTAATAGCAAGATGTTTGTGTAATCCAACATTTCCACCATCTGGTGTATCAACAGGGTCTATCCTTCCCCATTGCGATGAATGCAATAATCGCGGACCAGTTACCTTAGCACTAGCATCCATGGGCAAGTTTAACTTACGTAATTGAGAGATTGCAGAATTAAATGTCAATCTGTTTAAATCCTGAACAACACCATCTTTTTTAGTATATTCTTCAGCACCCCAATTACCTTTGAAAGCTTTTTTGAATCCATCTTCTACAATTTTATCTGCAAATAATTTAGTATAATTATTAGTAATCAATGATGTAAAATCATTAACATATGTATCTACATTATAGTAATATTCATTATCAATATTTAATGCTATTTTTTTCTTTTGTAAAACATAATATTCTTTAAACAAACCATATAATAATGTTCCTGGTAATTCTACTCGTTTATATTTAAAATTATCTCTGTCTGTAGGTGGAATTCGTTTTTTAAATAAAAGCAAAAGCTGTTTTACCATATGTCCAATAAAAAATGCTTTATTTTTAAAATTCGTTTCTCCAATGTGCGGCAATAAATAGTCTGTTAATATCTCTAATGCATGATGTTTCGTTTTCCCTTTTGTAAAACTGGCAATGTATTCTAAACAGGTTTCCTGTGTAAAAAAATACGATGCATCGTGTATTGATGGTATAAATAAATCTACATAAGATTCATTTTTTTTTAAATCTAATAAACAATATTCTATTATAGTTTTATCAGATATAATACCTAACGCTCTCATTAAAATAAATAATGGAACTGGTTTTCTTACATTGGGAATATAAACCACAATATTATCTTTTGTATAATCTGTTGATTGTTTTAATAATTGTATTTTCATAGTTCTTATTGGTTTTGAAGCATCTTCAGAAACAGACCTTATTTCTACACTGCAATGATATAAATCATTTTCATTATCTTTTAAATTTAACATATTATCTGCAAATTTTTCTTGTGATACAATGCATTTCTCTTTTCCGTCTATAATAAAATATGCTCCTGGGTCATTTTTACATTCACCTAATTCAAATCTAATGGCAGGTGATAATTTACTTAGCAAACACAAATTTGAAAACATCATAATTGGAAATCTACCTAAATATATTTTAGATAACGTAATAGTTTCAGTAGGTATTTCTTCTGTGTTTCTATTTGATTCGCTTTCATTTGATACTATTGTTGAACTTTTAATTGAAATATTTGAAGATTCTTTACGAGTAGACTTTTTACTGCTTGATTTTCTACTTGAAGCACCACCAGTTAAACTTGCTTCATCATCATCATCATCATAATCTTCTACTATATCATCCTTAGGTTTAGAATTTAATTTTTTCTCGGAAATAAAAAAGTCTACATCAACATCATAATGAATGGGGACACCATATGTGAAGTTTCTTAATCTGGCTTCATTTGGAAACATATAATGTGCACGATTTTCATCATATATAACGGGTTTTCCAAAATATACTTTATCACCATTTTTCCCACCAATATATAGATTACACCTTAAATTATATTCATTTGTTTCTTCATCTTTATCTTTTAAAAATGAAATTGGATTATTTTCTTTTAAAATATTTTTTATGCCATTCATCATGAAATCATTGTAAGATGTTAGTTGATGTTTAACTAAAAGATTTGGATTATCATCAAAAAATTTATCAATAATTTTTTGTGTTAATTTTTCATTCATTTCAGTCATTTTACTATATTATATCATAAGTATATTATTTTTAGACCATATTTCTTATATTAAGCTTTTGAAATTAATATAATTTTATAAAATTATATTAATTATATTAATTATCTTAATAATCGATTATAAAGTCTTAAATAATTGTAAAAGAATTACATATTAACCATTACTCCTTGTTTTAACATAAGTAATCCAATAATAACAAAAAACATAATAAATGGTAATAATACTAAAAACCATGCAATGCTTGTATAACCGGATTTACATAAGCAATTTAATGCAAATGTCCAGAATGCAATATATAATGCTTTCATTCCAAATACAAGAATAGTATTTGGAACACTACATTTGTAATTACCAACACAGTATTGGTCATTATTTGTAAAGTTGTTAATATTATCAAATAATAAAACAACCATAGCAACAACAGATAAAACTAAATAAAAATATGCAGGAGTACATAATTTATTTATGTTTGACATTAATTTTTTCATATTCATTTTAGCCATAATATATATATTAATATATAAAAAATAATTAATTTAATTTATGTCCAGTTGTTGGATATGCTAAATTAGACGGATTTGTTGATTTTCCTTGAAGCATATATACCCCATTTTGTAAACCACCTGTAACTGACCTACCAACATTTAAAATTTCTTGTGGTATAAATTCTGTCAAAAAATTACCAGCCCCACCAAAAAATTTTTTACCTAAATGTTTTCTTCTACTTTTAGTTTTTTTTTTACTTGATTTACTTTTTCTTTTTCTTAACTCAGTTTTTTTCATTCTTTTATAGTATTTTAAACATGTTTTTCTCCTTCCACGACAATGCATTCTTGTTCCTTTTCTTTTACAACAACGAGTAACTCTGCTTCTTCTTCTATTATAACGCATTCTTGTTCCTTTTTTTCTACGCGAAATCATAGTTTTTTTTCTGTTTCTTTTTATTGTTTGTTTTCTCATGACCATAATAATATTATATTAGAAAAATATAATATTACACATAAGTATTACAGTTTAATATACTATTTATTTTTAATTATTATTTATTTTAATAACTAAAATATATCAACATGTGTTAACATGTGACGACGACAGCAAAATTTTACTAAACCTAATCTATCCAGAACTTGTTTTTCTGCGGTTTCATCCTCATAAAGTGATTCTTCTGTTAGATATAATACACTGGAATCAATGTTTTTTTCGCTTTTAATTTTACGAACTTCTTTTTCATAATATAAATATTTATTTGCTAAAATCTCTCCACAAGTAAAACATTTAATAGGAATCAACATGTCTAATTAATATTAGACAATATTTTATATATCAATTTTTTTTCATATATTATTTTCAACATTCACCATAACATGTATTTTTCCACGAATAATACTTTGTTTTATTATTTTTATCTTGCCACGTAGGTCCAGATTTATCTCCTCCTACACATTTTTCTCCATTTAACCATACACAACATTTTGAAGAATTACATGACGATTCTTTTAAAGAATTGCAATCTTTATCTATATTTTTTAATTCCTCTGCGGGAGATAAATCACTATATTTATAACAAAGTGCATCATCAAATGAATATTTATTAAATAGTCCTTCTGTTGTTTTTTCCTTATTTGTTTCGCTTACTTTATTTGTTTCGCTTACTTTATTTGTTTCGCGTTTTTTATTTGTTTCGTATTTTTCATTTAAAACGTTATTATATACTGAAATTGTTAATATTACAATAAGTATTAAAAATAATAACAATCTATTAATTTTAAAAAATCCAAATGTTTTCATTATATTATATAGTAGAGAGTTTATATCCTTCAGATGTTTTAGTTATTTTATGTTGAGATTTACTATTATGTAAGAGATTGTGACAGTCTTCACAAACATTAAATAAATTTGCTAAATGATTTTTGTGAAATGAATCAATATATGAATTACTATCATTTGCATTTTTTTGATGTTGCAAATGATGTACTTCTGTGCTTTTTTTATTTTTACATAATTCACACATACCTTTTATTTTTTTTACATTAAAATGACTAACTGATTCATTTAAAATATTCTTAGTTATTGGATTATACTTCATTCTAATATCATGTGCTCGCTTAAGAAATTCATCCGGTAAATTGAGAGATTTACATACTTCCAAACCATACATACTCTCACCTGGTCCATCTTTTAATTTTCTATCATAAATTAAAATATCATTTACTTTATCATATTTTACTTCCATATGCATCATAGATAATTTATTTAAATCTTGTATCTCACTATAATTTATTATTTCATGAAAATGTGTTGCAAATAAAAATGTACTACTCTTATTATGTAATATCTCTAATCCTGTTGTAAAAATACTTAGTGCTGAATCACTTTCAGTGCCTGAACATAATTCATCACCCAAAATCAAACTGTTTTCATCCGCCATATTTAGTATTGTTCTTAATTCCGACATTTCTACTGCAAATGTGGAAAGACCTTTAAAAATATTATCATTCCCCAATATACGCGTAAAAATACTTTTATATGGAAAAAATGTAAAATTAGATGCAGCAACATATAATCCAGCTTGTGCCATAATAACAGCAATACCAACTGATTTTATAAAACTAGTTTTGCCAACTGCGTTTGTTCCATATAATAGTAATCCGTCTTTATTATTTTCAGTTCCAAGTGTTAAATCATTAGTAACATATAATTCGTTTGTTTGTAAATGTTCAATTAATGGATGTCGAATTCCTTCAAATGAAAAAAAAGATTTATTTGAATTTTTAATTTCAGGTTTGAAATAATTATATTTATTTGCAATATAAGCTTTACATTGCAAAATATCCATTTGAGTGACATATTCAATTATATTTGTTAAAATTTCTTGATGTTGTAAAAAATTATTTATAAATTTCTGATAAAACTTGTGTATTTCAAAAGATAGTTTATTTTCAGCAATTAAAATATTTTTAGAAACAGAATTAATGAAATTATTACTAACAATTAAATCTTTTTTGTTACTACCAATTGTTTTTAATTCTATATCTGTTAAATCAAAATCAAAACTAACTATTTCATTATTAAAATTTTTATAATTAATGTTTATTGTTTTTAATTTTTTTGATTCCAATTGAGATTTTAATAGTGTCATTCTTCTCTTTGTTCCCATTAAAACTGGTTCTGTCTTAGGTGTTTCATGAACTTTTATAAAAGAGGCTGTTTTACTATTTTTTTCAATCTCTCCAATTAATTTTGAGAGATTTTCTGAAATTGCTTGCAACATTTTTCTAGAATTTAAACAATCATTTAATAAATTATCTATTTCACTTGAAATTCCTGTATTTATAAATGTTAATAGTTCCGATGGCAATGTATTTAATTTTTCAATAGAAATATCATCTATTTGCGAACATTTTTCTAAATTGAAATTTAAACACAAGTCTGTCAAAATTGTTCTACATAATTTATCTATATTTTTTGTATTTAAAAATTTAGATATTTTCTTATCACCTTTTGTAAGACTATACAATGATGTAATTTGAATAAGGTCATTTGATAGTTTAGATAAATCTTTTGGAGTAATTTTTTTTAAAACTAACTTTCTATCAAATTTTTCCAAATCTTGAATTGTATTTAAAATTTCTCTGTAATCAATATATTTATCGATAGTTAAAACATATTCAGTAATATTATAAGATTTATTTAATTCATCGATAGTAGTAACTGGATTATGTATATTATATGCAAATTGACGTTTTCCCATCTTTGTAACACAATTATTTAAAAGCGTTCCAATTGAACGATGCTTACCTGTATATCTTGAATCATCAATAATATTTAATTGTTTCAAAGAGTGGTTCGCCAAAATTAATCTATCAGTGTAATTTTCAAAATTAGGTGTAGATAACTTATTTACAAGATTTAAACAATGTTGAGAAACAAAATCAAGTAGCAAAGTAAATGATTGTATAGCAATATAATGACTTGATAGCAGAGATACGAAATATTCACTCGAGAGATTAGGATAAAAATTATTGAAAATCCCTCTTTGATAAACTTGTTTTTCTGCCTGTTTTGAAAATTTACTTAAAGATGTATCACTACTTTGATTAATTTTATGAATTTTTTTAGAATTTAAATTAATATATTCAATAATATCATCAATCAAATTGTTTTCCATATTAGAAACTATTAATGTTTCTATTGGATTAAAAATAGAAATATATCTCTCTAAATCATCATATGTGCAGGGATTATGGTAATATTTTTTTGTTATTTGAAATATAGATGTTTTTCCTGTAAAAATATCTATATTTGATATTCCAATTGTTACCGTTTTATCAATAATTTTATTAGCTTTTTCGGTATGCAACCAAATACACATTGTATTATTTGATAATTCAGTGCTATCATTTGTAAAAAACGTACCAGGTGAGATAATTTCAGACAAACTACGTGTAGTATTTTTACCTTGTATATCTTGTGTATAAACAATTATAGTATATCCGTGTTCTTGTATTTTTTTTACATATTTATCTAATTGTGCTAATCCAAACCCAGCCATTACAACTTTTTTTTTATCTACCAGAACTTTTGATTTTTCTGCTATAATCATATCATTCATATTTGAAAAATCCTCAATATTACTACCAGTTAATTTACCATTTTTGTCTTTTAATGCATAAACCTCAAAAAATGAACCAACCTGATATAAAAGCAATGTTTTCTCACCATACTCTATTTTATATTTTTTTGTTAAACTTAAATATTCTTCCACAATTGGCATAATAATTATATAATGAATTATTATTTCTTTATATATTAATTTAAATAGTTATGTAGCAAATTATCGATAGATTTATTTTCAATGTCACCTGATAGTATGCTTTGTTCATATAAATGTCTTAAAACATCATCTGGCGCACTTGTTGTATTTTTAAGAATGTTTTTACTTTTAAGATATTTTTTAATTTCCAAAATAGGTTTACGTTTTAATAATCCATGCTCATGTTGAATAAGTTTTCTTGTTTTTCTATCTTTAATTAAAACACCAATTTTATTATTATATTTGCCTAAGTTAAATTTAACAGTTCTAAGACGTTTAATTTTTCTAGGATTATAAATTTTATTTTTATTATTATTAGTTTTAGTTATTTCATTATTAAAATCAGTATCAAAATCTTTTTTAATATTATCAACCGTTAAATTTATATTGTTATCATTTATTGGAGTATTGTTATTATTTTTCCATTGTCTATATGTTGGTTTCCCTCCATTTTTGATACATCCCCATGGGGGACAATCATCTAATTGTAAATTAATAGTTTCATTAGAATCAATTTGTATTTTTTGATTTGTTGGACTATATGCATTTTGCGTAATGCAAGTTACATTACTATTTGTATTTGGTATATTGGTTGTAGAAATTGTTTGTGATAAATTTGGTTTAACTGTTTCGTGTGATACAGTATTAATATTTAAAAAATCTTTTTTTGTTTCATGTGATAAAGGTATATTATCTACAATATTTGCAGAATTACTAAATACTGTAGGTAATTCAAGATTTATATTTTGATTTAATTTTTTATTTAAAATTTGATTTAATTGTGTATTTTTAATTTGATTCTCTCTTTGAATAGATTGCATGTTATTTGAATTAGATTGTTGTTGAGTTATAGATTGAACTAAAGACGAAGGTTGAGATTGTATTTTAGATTGTTCGGATTTAGGTTCAGGTTGAGTATTTATTGGACTATGATTTACATTTTTCATGGTTTTATTTTTAAGATTACCTGTAATATTACTTGTTTTTAAAGTAGAATTTTTTTGTTTTCTTAAATTTCTTTCTTGTTTTTTAAGTTCTTTTTTTTTGCGCCGTTTGTTTTTTTTACTTGAAGAGAGTGAATTTAAAAAATTTAATGATTCATTAAATTCTAAATTAAAACCTAAATCACTATTTATATTTTTTGAATCTTTAACTAAATTTTCATCGTTATCAATTTTATCAGCTTCATGTTTAGATTTAAATGATTTAACACGGTCTAATAAATTTTTTCGCAATTTATTCGGTTTTACAATTGGTTTTACTTTTTTTTTTGCTTTTTTTGTTTTTGGTGTTTTTCCCTTTGAACCAGTTTTTAAAAAATCAGGATTTAATACAATTGTTTTTTTGCCCATTATAATATAACCAAAAATAATTAACTATTAATTTTAACATACAATATTATTTATTAAGTAAAATATATATTAAATAAAATATAATTTAATATATATTTATGAGGCCTGATGAATTATGCATTTGTAATTACCGCAACAAAATCGTTTTTTTTACAGAATTATATAACCATAATTGCGTTAGGAATAAAAATAAATGTCTACAAGATAGTAATATATCAAATAAAGAAATAAAAAAAATATCAAATAAAAAAATTAAAAAAGAAAAAACCATTGAAATATGTTAGAATAAAAGATTTAAAAACAAATTGAATTATATTTTAATCCTTATATGACAACAAAATTTGCAATGGAATCACAAAATAAATCAGATTTGAAATCTAAAATAAATAAAGATGGTCGGTGGAAAATCATTGAATCTTATTTTAAAGATAAACATTTAAAGCAACTTGTTCGTCATCAAATAGAATCGTATAATGATTTTGTAAATTTTCAAATTGAAAAAACAATATCAATGTTTAACCCAGTAAATATTCGTTCAGAGCAAGATTACGTTCCCGAATGTAATAAACATAGATTAGAAATATTTATTACATTCGAAAAATTTTCGATTCACAGACCACAATTGCATGAAAATAATGGAGCAACATCATTAATGTTTCCACAAGAAGCAAGATTAAGAAACTTTACATACAGTTCAAATATGACTGTAGATTTAAATATAAAGTATATAGTAAGAAGTGGTCCTAACTTAGAATCAGAAGAAACAATTCATTCAAAGTTGTCAAAAATTAATATTGGAAAAATACCAATTATGCTTAAATCGTCAATATGTGTATTAGAACAATATAAACATTTTCCATCGGATGTAAATGGTGAATGTTATATGGATGCAGGTGGTTATTTTATTATAAATGGTTCTGAGAAAACATGTTTAGGTCAAGAAAGAGCAGCGGAAAATATGGCTCAAGCATTTGATATAAGTAAAAATAATAGTAAATGGTGTTATGTAATTGAGATAAAATCTGTGCCGGATTTTAAATGTATTTCACCAAAACAAATATCATTATTTATGTCTTCAAAAAATAATGGATTTGGTAAATCAATTTCATTACAGATACCAAGATTAAAAGTGCCGATTCCGTTGTTTATTGTATTTAGAGCATTAGGGATTAACAGTGATAAAGATATTTGCAAACATATATTGTTAGATATAGATGATAAAAAAAATATGAAATATTTATCTGAACTACAAGCTTCTATTATTGAAGCAAATGAATATACAAGTCAAGAAGATGCATTACATTATATTACTAATCATGTAATGTATACTCCAATAAATATGGATAAAGAAACTGGGCAAAAAAAGAAAAGGAAATTTACACTCGACGTATTAGATACTGATTTATTTCCACACTGTAAAACATTGAAACATAAGATTTACTATCTAGGATATATGACAAAAAAATTATTGGCGTGTAGTTTTGAAGAAGAAAAATTGGACGATAGAGATTCTTATTTAAATAAACGTATAGATTTAACAGGTGTTTTACTAAACAATCTACTAAGAAATTATTTAAATAAAATGGTAAAAGATATGCAAAAACAAGTAGTAAGAGAGATTAACAATGGTTCATGGAAATCTACAGATGACTATGCGAGTATAATTAATAAAACGAATGCATATAAAATAGTTAAACCTACTACAATAGAAAATGGTTTTAAACGAGCACTTTCAACTGGTGATTTTGGGATTAAAATACCAAACAGCAATAAAGTAGGTGTTGCACAAGTATTAAATAGGTTAACATATATTTCAAGCATTAGTCATTTGAGACGAGTGAATACACCAATTGATAAAAGTGGTAAATTAATTCCACCCAGACAATTGCATTCTACATCATGGGGATTTATCTGTCCATCGGAAACACCAGAAGGTGGTTCGGTTGGAGTAGTAAAAAATTTAAGTCAAATGACATATATTACTATTCCATCAAATAGCACAGCATTATATGAATTTGTTGAAAATGATATAGATGTTTTTGATTCTTTAACTCCATGTGAATTATATAATGGAGTAAAATTATTTATTAATGGTTGTTGGTTAGGAAATGCAAAAGACCCAAATAATTTATATTATAGTTTGAAAGATAAAAAATCGCGGGGAATTATAAATATTTATACATCAATAATATTTGATACTAAACGTAAGGAAATTAAAATATGTAATGATGCTGGTAGATTAACACGACCTGTTTTAAAAGTAAGGAATAATAATCTGTTATTTAATGAAGATTGCTATAATAAACTATGTAATAAAGCAATTACATGGGATGATTTATTGCTTAACTGTAATATAAAAGAATCTGTAATTGAATATATAGATGCATGTGAACAAAGTTATAGCATGATTGCAGTAACACCTGATAATTTAGAAAATAGTACTAATAATCAAATATACAGATATACACATTGTGAAATACATCCAAGCACTATTTTTGGAATATTAGCATCGTGTATTCCGTTTCCAGAACATAATCAATCGCCTAGAAATACATATCAATGTGCGATGGGAAAACAAGCAATGGGAGTTTATGTTACAAATTTTAATAATAGAATGGATAAGACAGCATATGTTTTATCATATCCAATGAGACCTTTGGTTGATACACGAATTATGAATATTTTAAGTTTAAATCAAATACCATCTGGATGTCAAGTAGTTGTAGCAATTATGACACATTCTGGATATAATCAAGAGGATTCTATATTATTTAATAAAGGTGCAATTGATAGAGGATTGTTTCAAGCAACAATATATCATACAGAAAAAGATGAAGATAAAAAGATACACGGAGATGAAGAAATAAGATGTAAGCCTGATAAATCAAAAACAAAAGGTATGAAATTTGGTAATTATAACAAAATTAATAATGATGGTGTTATTCCAGAAAATACATTGGTAGAAAATAGAGATATTATAATTGCTAAAACGATTCCAATTAAAGATGCTCGTAATGACCATACCAAAACAATAAAATATGAGGACCATAGTAGAATATATCGCACAGAGGAAGAATCTTATATTGATAGAAATTATATTGATAGAAATGGAGATGGTTATAACTTTTGCAAGGTTAGAATTAGAACAAGAAGAAAACCTGTTATTGGTGATAAATTTAGTTCAAGACATGGACAAAAAGGTACAATTGGGAATATTATTCCAGAAGAAGATATGCCATTTACAGATTCTGGTATAAAACCAGATATAATCATTAATCCACATGCAATCCCATCTCGTATGACAATTGCACAATTAAAAGAAACATTGTTAGGGAAAGCTTTGTTAGAACTAGGATTATTTGGAGATGGAACGAGTTTTGGTAATTTTGAAATTAAAAATATTTGTAAAATACTGCAAAATATTGGATATGAATCAAATGGTAATGAACTGTTATATAATGGTATGACAGGTGAACAAATAGAAACATCTATATTTATTGGGCCAGTATTTTATCAAAGATTGAAACATATGGTAGCAGATAAGCAACATAGTAGAAGTATTGGACCAATGGTTAATCTTACAAGACAACCGGCAGAAGGTAGGTCAAGAGATGGTGGATTAAGATATGGAGAGATGGAAAGAGATTGTATGTGTTCTCATGGTGCATCCGTATTTAATAAAGGTAGAATATATGATGCGTCTGATGCATATAGTGTATATGTTTGTAAGAATTGTGGTTTAATCGCAGCATATAACGATAAAATGCATATACATTTATGTAAGACATGTAATAATAGAAAAGATTTTGCATTAGTAAAAATACCATATGCTTGTAAATTGATGTTCCAAGAATTAATTACAATGAATATTGCACCAAGAATGATTACACAATAGTTTTATAACTAATTATCATATATAATTAGTTATTAAATATTTATAATAATATAAAAATATATTTTTTTTTATTTTATAATTATATAAAATGCCAACTGAAATGAATAATTCATTAATTTCTAGAAATAGACGAATACTAAGAAGAGCATTACCACAGGAAAAATTAAAAACAGATTCTATCATTGATTCTAGTTTAATTACAAGAATGGGTGGATTAAGACATTTTAATAAAGAATATATTCAATCTATGAATAGAACTCAAAATAATTTAGATGATATTTTTTTTGCAATTTCTGGTAAATTAATAGATGGTTATATTAAAGGCGCAACAGGAAAAATTATAGACTTGGAAACAGAATTACAGGTAAATAATTTACAATTTTCAACAGATGATAATGGTAATTATAATGTTAAAATAGAAAATGATAAATTACCGAAATTTTTCAAGATTGAATTTGAAGGTGGTATAGATAAAGATACAGGAACCACAAATGAAATTCCAATATCTAATGTATTTTATAAGGATGATATTGAAGACAAACAAAATGAACCTATTCATATTACACCATTAACAACAATTAAAACAGCATATTTAGAAGAAATGATTACAGAATCCCAGATAGATATTTTAAATGAAATAAAAACAATAGATTCATTTGTTGCAGAGAAAATAGGTATTGAAGAAAATGATTTTAGTATTGATTTTGTATCAGAAGAGAATGATAAGAATAAAGAACTTTACAAAATTACATCACAAATCGTTTCAATGGTCAAAATCGGAGTTGATTATATGGACAATGGTAATTCTAATAAAGAGAAAAATAAAGACATGGTTAAAAACATTGGTAAATATATCAAAGACCCTACATCTACATCAAAATTAAAAGAACAATTAACAAATCCTACAGAAATAGGTGATACCCTTATTGGAAATGATAACAGCGTAGATAAAGATAATTTTATTTATAAAACAAAAAGAATAAATGAAACTTTGTCATCTTCTGATGACAAAAATAAAAGAAATAAATATATTAGATTTGTAAAAAATAAAAATATAAACACTATAGATAATATTGATACTGTTATAAATGATATTAGTAATATCGATACTAAAGAAAAAAAATTTAATAGTAAATTATTAGAAATAAGTCAAGAAATTCAATATAATATAGACTCAATGAATGATAATAAACTAACTGTTCTTGATTCTAGTATAAATGAATTAGAATCTATCAAAGATGAATTAATGAGGTTAGATAATGAATTAGATGTAGATTTTTTAGATTCGTCAATTATAAATAACAGATATAATACACAGAAAACAAATGTAACAGGTGTAAAAAAAATTTATAGACAAAATGAATTTGATAATAAATTAAATGAAGTAGATTCAGTAATTGCTGAAATAAATACAGCAGATTTAACACAAAGACCAGGCAAAATTACTACTTTATCTACTAAATTAGATGAGGTAGAAACAATTAAAGACGAATTAATTAGTTTAAATCATGAATTAAACCAATTTGACCCAAGTATAAATACTATATTTACTACAAAAAAAAATATTTTAGATAAACAAAATGAATTTCAGACTACATTAATCAATTTAGATACTGCAATCAATAATTTTAACAATGCGAATTCATTACAAAGTAGAAATAGTGAAATTACTGAATTAAATAATAAATTAAATGAAGTACAACAAAAGAAAACAGAACTAAAGAATTTAGATATCTCAAC
>JGI24539J26755_10000487_pt1 | contig 18714 bp, 9 predicted proteins | sample NorSeaMetagenome_2_FD_26755 | JGI IMG/M metagenome (IMG submission 26755) | reverse complement strand
GAACGGGCGCAAATCTATTTACAAAGTGATGACCTAAAAATGGTGCCACTTGTAGCCTTATTAGAACCAGATCAAACACTTTTTCATTTAAAAAGGCTGCAGGTGAGTGGTCAGTATTGGCTAGATTTTCAGGCTAAGCAGGGTCTAAAGTTAATCACCCGCAAAAGTCATGCTGTGCTCGAGACGGCCACTGACAAGGTCAATTTAAAAGGTGACTTAAACCTTATTAGCCTGTCAGAAGGGGAGGCTGTTTTTAATTGGAATTTGGCCAATTGGACTCTCACCGGAGAAGCTTTAAGTGGTCAGGTTAATGGTGTCGCTTTACCATTAACTGAATTGCTGGTTAAAAAAGCTAACCAACAAGTCATATTACTCAGCCCTAAGCTGCATTTGGCTGACACACAAAAGGTATTGAACACCCTCACAAATATACCAGCAAAGATCAACTTGCCTATTCAATCCTTGGCACCTAAAGGATGGTTGCATGAGGCTCAGTTGTATTTAGATACCCAGCAACCTCAGGATTTCCTGTTCACAGGTAAACTGCAACAGGTCAGTATCAAAGCATGGTCTGGAGTGCCGCACATTGAGCAGGCTGATGGCCGTATTTGGCTTAATCGTTTGGGTGGCAGAGTCATGATCAATGATACGGACGGTCTTAAAATGCGTATGACTCAACTCACTTCATCGCCATGGCAGTTTGATGGTTTAAAGGGGGAGGTAAACTGGCACTACGGCTCAAAAGTTAACCGTTTTAGTTCATCCGCCATGGCCATTGAGCTTGCTCAAGGGCAGGTTAATTTAAAAATGTCGGCTTCCTTTCCACGCAGAGGTTCAAAAGCAGAGCCGTTTATGCAATTGACTTTGGGCGCACAGAATCTAAACCTTGCTGCACTGCCCAGCTTATTGCCAGATCTTTTGCTGGGTGAAACATTGGGAGATTGGTTAACCACTGCTGTGCCTAAGGGGACTTTGGCTGAGGCTGCTCTCATTTATAATGGTCGTCCAGGTAACCTGTCGAATGCTGCTGGGATTATGGCAAGGTCGATGCCAATGGCTGCCTTTTTGCAAGCTCCCAGCTTGCATTATCATCAAGATTGGCCTCAAATTGAGAGCTTAAGTGCTGATCTAACCTTAGATAAAAAAGGGGCATTGGTGAGTGTTCGGGAAGGNCGAGTTGAGCATAGTCAAACCACTCAATCGGTTCAAGGTTGGCAGATTGAGGTGCCCACGTATGCGCTGGCAACTCAACAACGCCGGTACATAAAGGTGAGTGGCAAAATAACAGGTCAAGCGGAAAAGATGATGACTTGGGTGCAGCAACCACCTATGAAGCTTGCTCTGCCACCCTGGCTTCTGGCGCTCAAACCACAGGGAGACATGTCCCTGTTAGGCAGTGTGGCCATTCCTTTTGGTCATCAAGCTAAACCAAACTATGACTTAAAGCTATCTAGTAGCAACCTCAATGGTTACTGGGCTCCTTTACAAGCGGACATACGCCATGTTGAGCTTAAAGTCGATTTGAGCTCTGCTAATGCCAGTAATAGTGAAAGTGCAGGTGTGGGTGTGGGTATCGGCGCTATTGAAGGGGATGGTCTGATCGATGGTCAATTGGTGAGCTTTAAACGCTTGAGCAAAGTTGATCTTGCGCAACCTTGGCTATCAGACCTACCTAAAACTATTCTAAACGATGCATATGCAAACTTGAGTGCCATGCAAGATGGTTTGACGCTAGAATTTACAGGCCGATTAGCACCAGACTACCTAAGCACTAAAATAGATCAGTCATGGGCTCAAAAAACTTTAGGGTCACTTCCGTTTGTGGCAAGATTTTCCACCTGCGCTCTTCTGGGGTCTGATTGCACTGCGTTTAGTGCAGAGTTAGATTTGACTAAAGCAGGCCTAGATCTGCCAGATCCTCTGCGTGACTTAACACAACTACAATTGTTGGGCCATTGGCAGGCAGGTCAGCAAAATTGGTATGCCAGTATTGACCAACATCAACTTGCCATTCATCTGGGTAGAGGAAAAAGTTCACCCAAGGTCAGTCTTCTTGGTGCTAATGTGGCTTTTCAAGGTGCCACAGAGTGGGCGCAAAAGGGTCAATGGAATGTGAGTGGCCAAATAGACTCTGTGGACGTGGCGCCTTGGTGGGAGGTTTACCAACAATATATCAAACCCATGTGGGCAGGTTCAAAGCAAGATATGACAGAATTTGTATTGCCAAACATTGACGTTAAAATAAAACATGCCACCTGGCTTGGCTTTGATATTGATCAGGGCACTTTAAGCCTAGAGAGCTTGGCCGCAGAGGGTGATTCAGTCACTCCTGTGCCATGGCGTATGCGCCTAACTTCAGAGCAGCTATCAGGGAAAGTGGACCATTTTGGTGCTGACCATCCGCTACTAGTGCATATTCATCATGCGCATTTTAATTTTCCTGAGCCGAGTGTCGACAATAATAGTGAAATTAGCACTGAAATAGTTGACGATAAAGATGTGCTAGAAAATATCGATCCTAGCAAATTTATTGATGCTGATGTGTCTATTGATGAGTTGCTTAAGAATGGAGAATCCTATGGGCAGTGGCAGTTCAAAGCTCGGCGAGTAGGCGCGCAGGTTAGTGTGCATGATATAGATGCGTACATTCGCCATAGTCATTTGCAAGGCAATCTAATTTGGAGCAAGGTCGATGGAGCTCATCGCACGCAATTCACTGGACAAGTTGCATCAGATGATATGGCCAGCCTGCTTGTGGACTGGGGTTATGATCCTTCTTTCGTGGCTGAGACTGCTGCCATTGAGTTGCAGCTAAACTGGCCGCGGTCTCCCTTGGCGTTTGCCGTAAAAGATGCCAGTGGTGATTTAGGACTGCGGCTTAAGAAAGGTAGCTTTTCGTCTACGCCTAATGCAACTTCAGGTTTAAAGGTATTGGCCTTGCTGGATATGAGCCGCCTCATTAGACGCGTGAAGCTGGATTTTTCTGATATTCTTCAACCGGGGTTTAGTTTTGATAGTATTACTGCGCTCTATCGTTTTGATCAGGGTGTCGCAACTACTGTGTCGCCGGTCACACTAAAGTCTACCGCATTAAATTTATCTTTGGACGGTTGGATTGATTTTAAGCAACGCCAAGTGGACAACAATTTAATTATTACCTTACCCGTAGCAGAAAAGTTGCCATTAGCGGCCCTGATAGCCGGTCTGCCGCAGCTAAGTGGTATGATTTACATTGTTAATAAACTCATTGGTGATGAGCTATCTACCTTCACGAGTGCTCGCTATAGTGTTTTGGGGTCGCTTGATAACCCGGATGTCAACTTAGTGAGAATATTCGACAAAGACTATCAAAATCAGTCGGTGCAGGAGCGTATTGAAAATGTCATCCCCACCCAGTAAGCCCAACTCAATGTCATCTGAAGCTGTCAACTTAATGGGTCATGGGCCAGCAGTAGCAGTGGTGCAATTGGTCAGTAAACTTAGTGTTGATGATAATCTACGTGCAACAGCTGAGCTTATTCAACGGGCAGCAGAGCAGGGTGCCCAATTGATCATGTTACCAGAAAGTTTTGCCGTTTTTGGTGACCCTCAGATGGTGGCGCATGGTGCAGCGGCATCGCTGCCTCAGCATGGCTTGCGCCTTTGGTTATCGCAGCAAGCAAAGGCTAATCACATATGGCTAGTTGGGGGTACTATTCCGTGTCAACAAGGCATACGAGACATAAATAAGGTGCGCTCTGCTTGTTTTGTCTACGACAGTGAAGGAGATGAAGTTGCGCGCTATGATAAAATCCATATGTTTGATGTGGACATCGAAGACAGTCATGGCAGTTATCGTGAATCTGATACCTTTGAAGCTGGAGATCAGTTGGTGGTGATTGACACTCCAGTGGGCAAGGTTGGCTTGACCATTTGTTACGATTTACGCTTTGCAGAAATGCATGCTAAGTTGGTGGATTTGGGAGCCCAAATTATCGTTAATGGAGCGGCCTTTACCAGAACCACGGGTCAAGCGCACTGGCACACATTATTGCGTGCGCGAGCCATCGAAACTCAGTGTTACATGCTGGCAGCATCTCATGGTGGTCAGCATGATCATAGGCAAACCTTTGGCCATTCAATGATTATTGATCCATGGGGTGAGATTTTAGTGGAGTTAGATGAAGGCCCAGGTATCGCTGTTGCATGTATTGATCTGGATCATTTAAAAACGATAAGACGAGCCTTTCCATTGCAATATCAACGTCGCTTGAAATAAAAAACCAGCAGTTGAGCTGGTTTTCTAGACTGGCTGAGCCTTAAAACTCTTGCCAATCATCGTCACTGGTTATGACAGGTGCAGGTTCATGCTTGCCAGCTGGCGTGGTCATTTCTGCCAAGGCTTGTTTGCCAAATACCTGTTCTGCTGAACGCAATGGTGCGGCAGATGGCGTGTGAATTCCAGAAGCAGTTACTTTAAAGAAGGAAATTTGATCTTTCAGTGCTTTAGTTTGATCGCTTAAGGAGTAACTTGAAGCTGACGACTCTTCAACNAACGCCACGTTTTGTTGGTTAACATTTTCCAACTGGCCAACCGCAGAGTTAATCTGGTTAACGACAACTGTTTGCTCGCTCGTTGCAGTGGCAATTTTAGCCACAATATCATTAACTTGGGTAATCGATTGACTGATTGATGTCAACGACTCACCCGTCTGGTTGACTAAGTTACGGCCCTCTTTGACCTTATTCGAACTATCATCAATAAGCACCTTAATATCCTTCGCCGCATCAGCGGCTCGCTGAGCAAGTGTTCTTACCTCACCTGCCACTACTGCAAAACCTCGGCCATGCTCACCTGCGCGGGCGGCCTCAACAGAAGCGTTAAGAGCCAATAAATTAGTTTGAAAAGCAATGCCATCAATTAAAGTGATAATAGGAACAATCTTACTACTGGACTGTTCAATATCACCCATAGCTTGAACCGCTTTGTTCACCACTTCCACCCCATCAGACGTCTCTTGTTGAGTGCTTACCACCAGAGTTTGTGCTTCGTTTGCACGGTTTGTGTTGTGTTCAATTGTGGCTGCCATCTCTTCCATGCTCGAGGAGGTCTCCTCTAAAGATGAACTTTGCTCACTCGTGCGTTGAGACAGATCATCAGAACCATTACTGATGGCGTTAGCATTTGAAGCCACACTATCAGTCGCTTGAAGGACAGCTGAAACCGTTTTTTCCATATTTTCAACTGAACTATTGAGAGCAGATTTTAAATCTTCTAGACGGCCTTGATAGGCACCCGTAATGCGTTGAGTCAGATTGCCATGAGCCATTTTTTCTGCCATCACAGTGGTTTCACTGAGGGCTTCAGCAATAGCTTCAATGGAGTTATTGACTCCTATTTTAAGTTGATCCAAATCGCCTTGGAGGGGGGTTTCTACCCGTAAGTCAAAATTACCTACTGCCGCAGCACTCATCACTTGATTAATTTCACCAATGGCTTGTTCCATGGTTTTCATAGTGCTTGTGAGAGTGGTTTGGAAGTCAGACCCAATGGCGCTAGCACCCTCTAATCGGTAACTAAAGTTACCCGTGGCAATGGCTTTTAGGACTTGCTCAAGGCCATCCATGGTTTTCTCTACGCTATCCGCAGAATTGTTAACACCCGCTTTTAAGGTAGCTAGATCACCCATAAAATCAAGCTCAATACGATTGTTAAAACGGCCCTTAGAAAGGTCTGTCACCACCGTATTGGCAGCACCAATGGCGTGTTGTAAGGATTCTAAATGCTGGTTGACTGCGTTAGCCATTTGACCAATTTCGTCGGTTGAAACGATATCAGTCACACGCAAAGAAAAGTCACCAGAGGCATCGATTTTTTTAAATAATTGAGACAATGATAAAATCGGACGTCTGATTGAGCGCGACATAAAGAAGGCCAATATATAGATAAGTACACTACCAATGATGCCGATCTGAAGGGCTAAGACTTTGAGATCTTGAATAGGTGCAAAGGCTTCAGCACTATCAATTTCTGCAATCAACGCCCACCGTGTACCTAATATATTAACAGGGGTATATGACGAAAGAACGAGGTTACCATTGTAGTCAATAATAGTACTCGATCCACTTTTGCCTGCCAGCGCAGCTTTTGTCGTGTCAGAATCAATACTACCTTTTTCAGGGTTGGCAAACGAGGCTTCGACGGTATGGTTGATGGGGTCAAGGAATGAATCAGAGCGCATTAAATAGTCAGCACCGACCAAATAGCTCTCGCCTGTGGTGCCCATACCAGAGCGTTCAGCCATGACTTTGTTAATGCTATCGGTTGAAATTTGTAGGGCCACCACGGCTTTTATTTTGCCAGCAGCATTGGTTATAGGTTGGGCAATAAAACTAGCAGGGGCGCCATTAGAGGGCGCATAAGCTTCAAAGTCGGCAAAGCCAAATTCGCCAGTGCTCATGACCTCACGGACCAATCGACCTAAACTAGACTCTGCATACACCCCATTAACAAGGTTAGTTTGGTAGTCAGGTTCCTTAGTGGCGGTATAGCCAACATAGCCATCTGGCTTAATGATAAATAGGTCATAATAACCGTATGTTTCAATGTAGGAGTTATAGTGGGTGTTCTCTTTACCAGACAGATTTAGATTGGCACACATGGACAGTGGACACATGGTGCGGTCGATAGTTTTGCTGAGTATAGCGAGATCTTCTTGTGCTGATTTAAAGAAGTTTTCTATTTGACCTTTTTTGATACTGCGCACTGTTTCAAGCTGATTTAAAGACTGTTTTTCTAAAGCTTTGGAGGCACTATCCAAAGTAGTAAGACCCAACACAGTGAGTGGAATAATTCCTACCAGCAAAAATGCGGCAATCAGTTTTTTACTGATGCATATTTTAGCGAACAAACTTGGCATGAAATTCTTCTCCGTTTTGAATTTTTAGCAAAAACCAGTTTAAAAACTGATCAAACAACTTCAATTTGTCAACAGATTACACCCCTAGCTAGTTCATGGCTAGTGTGTTTGCAAGAGTTCATACCTAGGGTGAAGTTTAACAATGCAAAAGAACTGTTACTGCACAGCCTAAATTAGGTGCTACGCTTTTAATAGCTAGTTAATGATCAATACTGTACTAATTCCTTATCGGACTGCCAAGGTCAAGCATACTTACAATACGAGCTTGGGTATCCTTAGAGCGGGCCAAGCGCAAGAAGGATTCCCGTTCGGCATTAAACAAATCCTGCTCGCTCATCATGGTATTCGCTTTGACTTTGCCGCCGGTAAAAATACGGGCGAGTTCAGTACCTACGGCGACGTCGTGGGCCGTAATTTTTTGTTGATCTTCGGCTTCGAATAACCAATCCATCATTTCCCTATACGTATCCTCACCTGCCATGGGCAGTGGTTTGCGGGGCTTTGCTTTTTTGACCCGATCCAGTTGTGATAATGCTTCACTTAATAAGCGGTCTCGGTTCATCATGTATTGATCTTCTGGGTACAGCATGGCTTGCTCAGTGGCTTCTATGGGCGACGTTGCTGTCCAACCATATCCCACAATCATAAACGCTTTCCATGCCGCAGCTTTCATATCGCCAAGGACTTCATACCATCGGTATAGATACTCTTTACAGCCCCCTCCACCTGGCACAACGCCAACGCTTGATTCGACTAAGCCCATAACAGAATTCGCATGTCCAATGACATGGTCAGCGGCTAACACTACTTCAAAACCNCCGCCAATAGACATGCCCGCCGGTGCAGCAATGACCGGTAAGGGNCACTCATTAATGGCGTGCATTGTGTGTTGAAAATGATTTAGGAAGTCATCCATACCCTTGTAATCTTGGGTTTCAAAGAACTCGCGAAAGGCGACTAGATTTACTCCACAGGAAAAATGTTGGGCGTCATTGTGAATCACAACACCTCGCAGTTGGCGCTGCTGTGCCTGCTCAAGCGCATGGCGAATAACATCCATAGACTCACTGTCTAGGGCGTTAGCCTTGGAATGAAATTCTATAATGGCTGCCCCATCATGCTCAAACCAACTGGCTTTAGCATTACTATACTGAGCCGTTAGGGTTTGGCGTAATTCAGAAAAACGCAGTACACCAGCGGGTCTGTTAATTGGAGCATATTGCCCCCCATGTTCTAAGCTGCATAATTGTTGGTCAATGACTTGATAGAAACCGTGTTGTTTAGCTGCCAATAAAAGCATGGGTGCGACCTGACGGTTTTCTTTTTGCATACGCTCAACCACTCGCTGAGCACCAATCTGATCTAATAACTCAAAGGGNCCATAAATCCAGTTATAGCCAAGTTTCATAGCGTCGTCGATGGGTAGAATGTTGCGGCCAATTTCTGGGATCAGGGCTGCTGCATAATTCAATGTGCTCGACAAGACTTGCCATGCAAAACGACCATATGCGCTATCGTCATCTAATAATACAGCAACGCCTTCAGCTTCTGCTTGTTGCGCCAATGGCAGTTGCAAACGGGCTGTCGTTTGATACGTGCCATCAGTTAAGTTCAACATTTGTTTACCGGCGTCTGTATCTCGGTAAAATCCTTGACCGCCTTTATTGCCAGTTTGTCCGTTAGCCACCATTTTTGTCATTAAAGGAATAGGCTGAGCATATTGATGAAACTCGTCCTCTTCTGGCAATATACTTTCGAGGCTCTTTGCTACATCAGCCATAAGGTCAATGCCGATTAAATCATACAAGCCAAATACGCCAGTTTTAGGAATGCCCATGGGGCGGCCAAATAATGCATCCGCCTCAGCGGGAGATAAACCCATATCAAAGGCGGTATGCAAGGCACATTGGATGGCAAATACGCCCACTCGATTACCTAAAAACCCTGGTGTGTCTTCACATACCACAACGCCCTTACCCAAATTACTTTCACAAAATTGCTCTAAGGTCTTAACCACTTCATCACTGGTATGTTCGCCCCGCACCAGCTCTAATAAACGCATAAAACGCACAGGGTTAAAAAAGTGTGTAATGGCAAAGCGTTCGCAAAAGGCTTGAGGCATGCCCTGAGTCAACAAACTGATGGGGATGGTGGACGTATTTGAAGTGATAATGGTGTTTGCGCCAGTCATCGCATCTATGCGCTGGTATAAGGCTTTTTTAATGTCCAAACGCTCAACTACGGCTTCGGCTACCCAATCACAATCTGCAAGTTGCTCAAAGTCATCCTCGGTGTTGCCACAGTGAATAAGTTGACCCGCTTCATTACTCATTAAACCTGGAGAACTCGGGTTGTTGAGGCGCTTAAATCCTCGTTCAGCTAAAGCATTAACACTGTCTCCAACGCTGGGAAGATCTAATAACCAGACTTCTACTCCAGCATTGGCCACTTGACCCGCAATGCCTGCGCCCATTGTGCCAGCACCAATGACTGCAACTTTCTTGATGGGCGATGCTGTAGACAACGAATTATTAATCAACTTGGCCATGGTTATGTCTCTAAAGATTGGATAAATTTTTTCATTAGGTTGAGGCTTTCTTTGGGCGCTTCCATTGGCAACATGTGCCCACTGTCAGCAATAACCTGTGCAGCTGTGTTTAAGTCCAATGCGAGCTTAAAACCTTCTTTTTTGGGAGTCATGCGGTCCTGTGCCGCTAGAATAACGCAACTAGGACAACCTATGTTGGCAAGTTGGAGCGCCTTTTCAGCACCTTTTTCATAGGCATTGCATGCGATTAAGTCGATTGCGAGAGGGTTATTTGCCATAATCCGAGTGCCAATACCAATGGGCTGCATGCCAGGTACTGAGCTCGCACCGTATTGATGTGGACNACCAAAACCCCACTGTAGCATCATTTCTGCGGCAACTTTGGGGTTGGATTGTGCCATTTCAACTAAGGCTGGATTCACTGGTATGGCGCTAGCAGTGGCAAGAGCGGTGACAGATTTAAGTCGATCACCAAGTAGACCTGCAGCTTCTAAAGCCACTAAAAATCCTTGGGAATGTCCCACNAGGTGGACCTTGTCTACCTTGGTGGTGTCCAATGCTCGCACCAGCCAAGCTGCCATGAGTTCGATACTCGTGAGGGCTTCGCCCTCAGATAAGCTATGGGCGGGAAAGTCGGGAGCAAATACACTATAACCGTGGAAGGCAAACCAGCGTGCCTGCAGCGCCCAGCACCGATGATCAGTGCCTGAACCGTGTAATAAAACGACGGTGGGTAAATGGGCTGCAAATGGTTTTCCACCAGTGGCAATAAACGTATTAGCGTTATCAACTTGAATATACATGTTTACGCCTCTGCCTGTTGCGCCAAAATCTTAGCTGCTGCCCGCAAACCTAGGCTAAAATCGGCTTGAATATCTTTGAGCGTCTCAATTCCTACAGACACCCTGATAAGGTCTGCACCGATGCCTGCGGCTATGAGGTCGTTTTCACTCAGTCGTGAATGAGTCGTGCTACCTGGATGGAGCACCAGAGTCCGAGAATCACCCACATTGGCTAGGTTTGATGATAATTGCAGAGCGTTGATAAAGGCAGCTCCAGCATCGCGACCACCTTTTACTCCAAAGGTGAGCATTGAACCTGCACCTTTAGGGAAAAGTGCTTTGGTATGCGCTTCGGCATTAATGTCAGGGTGATTAACCCAGGCGACTGCATCCTGTGTTTGCAGCCAAGTGACCATCGCTTGAGCGTTAGACACATGTTGCTGCATGCGCAAGTTTAACGTTTCCAAGCCCTGCAATAACAAAAAAGCATTATGGGGTGTCATGGCTGCACCGATGTCACGCATCGATTCACAGCGGATGCGCATGGCTAACGCAGCAGGGCCAAATTCTTCCCAAAAATTCATGCCGTGAAAGGGTTCGTAAGGCTGGGTTAGGGTGGGGAAACGACCACTTTTAAGCCAATCAAAATTACCCCCATCAATGACTACACCCCCTACAGCAACGCCATGGCCACCAATCCACTTAGTTACTGAATGCACCACGACATCAGCACCATGCTCAATCGGATTATTGAGGTAGGGCGTTGCAAACGTTGCATCCACAACCAGGGGTATGCCCTGAGCATGAGCAGTCTTTGCAATGGCAGGTAAGTTAGAGACTGCAAGGCCAGGGTTACCGATGGATTCGCAAAACACTAACTTAGTGTTGTCCTGTATGGCAGCCCCTAAAGCCTGTTGATCATTAATATCAACAAAGGTGCAGTCTATGTTAAAACGCTTAAGGGAGTGCTTCAAAAGTGTCACGGTGGATCCGTATATCTGAGCAGCACTAACAATATGGTCGCCAGCAGAGCATAGGCTGAAAAAACTCACAAACAGGGCACTCATGCCAGACGCCGTACAAATTGCCCCTGCACCGCCTTCCAAAGCAGCCAAGCGCTGTTCTAAGACCGCCACAGTGGGGTTAGTGATACGGCTATAGATATGCCCACCTTGCTCCACATTAAATAACGCCGAAGCTTCATCGACACTATCAAACACGTATGAGGTTGTTTGGTAAATAGGCACTGCCCTAGAGCCATGGTCTGATTCTGGCTGATAGCCACTGTGGAGCGCAATGGTATCGGCGCCTAAATAAGAAGATTTGCTCATAGTGTTGCCTTAATGTGCTTATTCAGCAGCTAGTTGTGGGGTCAAGCCTAGGGCCTCAAAGTTAAAAGGTAGACTCGTCAGTTGGCCTTTTAGCGTGCCAAGGCTGGTGTGCACATCGACCGTTAGGCTATTGCCTAAAGTGGGCAAAGAGCACAGCACAAACGCTAAGTGTACCCCATATTTGGGCGAAGGGGCTTGGCTGGTGATTTCGCCCGCCCATTGGTCTCCTATGAAGACGTCTGTTTGAGAAATAGTACAGGTTTGGTTAATGATTATACCCATGAGTTTTTTCGTTGGCACATGCTGACGCAAAGCAGGCAGGGATAAGCTCTCTATATCAGCATCTAAATCAACGTATTGGCCTAGGCCACATTCAAAAGGTGTGGTGGCATAATCCATATCGTTACCTAAGGACAATAGTCCACTTTCAACGCGCTCTATGCCATTAGGGCATCCAGGGCCTACATTTAAATCTTTGCCCTTTGCGAAAAATTCATCCCATAATGGACCTGCTAGACTTGCATTATCCACATAAATTTCAAAACCACCTTGTTTACTCCAGCCAGATCGGGCCACCTGCATATCTACCCCTTGGTATGACATGGGTTTAATTTGAAAGAACTTAATGTCGCGCACACCTTCCCCAAACACCCTCGCCATGAGCTCTTCTGCCTTGGGACCTTGCACGGCAATGGGCCAAACATCAGGCTCAGTGACACTAACATCCAAGTTAAAACCAATGGCTAAACCCTGCGCCCATAACATGACATCTGTATCAGCGATCGATAACCACCAATCAGTTTCAGTGAGTTTTATGGCGATGGGATCATTAACAATGCCGCCTTCAGGGTTACAAAGGGGCACGTAAAAGCAGCGACCAATGCGGGCTTTGGATAAGTCTCTGGGCGTCATCATTTGGATGAGGCGGTAGGCATCGGGTCCACTTATAGCCACTTGTTTTTCACATGATACATCCCACACCTGAACATGTTTGCACAAGTGCCAATAATCTGCCTCCATGCCACGAAAATTAGCCGCTAATAACGTGTGGTTGTAAATAGTGTAGGCGTGCACGCCTGCGGCTTCAACGCGACTGGTAAAGGGGGTTGCGCGGGTGCGCCGACTGATTGAAAGATTGGAGGTTGATAGACGAGTGATAGACAGTTCTGGGTTCATAGGTGGCGACCAAACAGTGTTAGGGGTTGAACATATGGGCGCAATATACGCCAGCTTTCTCCTTTGGGAAATACATAAGTCTAGTCAGTCACTTTTCAGACTGACGGGGCTAATTTTGGTGTTTCAAGGGGTTCAACGACAGGCCTTAAGGCCTAAGGCTTCAAAATTAAAAGGTAAGCTGGTGAGCGTGCCAGTGGCTTGGCCTTGATCAGTGTTAACGGCTACTGTTTTAGCCCCATTTAAGGCTTCTAAATTACACATTACAAAGGCCAAGCGACGCATGTATCTAGGGGAGTATGCTTGGCTGCGGATATCCCCAATTTTTTGATCACCAACAAACACATTCACGTCACTTAAACTGCGATGGTACTCCAGTACCAAACCCATTAGTTTTTTGGTCGGGGTGTGAAGCCTTAATGCAGGCAAGCTTAGGCTTTCAATATCGGCATCAAGGTTGATGTATTTTTCTAAACCAATTTCAAACGGTGTGGTTGTGTGGTCCATATCGCTGCCAAAAGACATGAGTCCACTCTCAATGCGCTCAATCAAGTTGGGGCAACCTGCACGCACATCCAAGTCTTGTCCTTTAGCAAATAATTCATCCCATAATTGGGTGCCAATATCTGCATCATTAACAAACACTTCAAAGCCGGTTTGTTTGCTCCAGCCAGAACGAGCTACTTTCATGCGCTTACCCTTATAAACAAAGGGTGCGATGGCAAAAAACCCGAGTTCTTTAATGGCATCACCAAAAACGCGGCACATTAATGCTTCTGCTTTAGGTCCTTGCACTGCTAAGGGAAAAATTTCTGGTTCTCTGACCTCAACATCTAAACCAAAGCCAACGGCTAAGCCTTTGGCCCACAGCAATACATCTGAGTCTGCAACAGATAAACGCCAGTGGCGATCATTGATCTTAATGCCTACACCGTCACTGATCATGCTGCCATTCTCATCACACATGGGTAAGTAATAACAGCGGCCTACTTGGGCATTCGAAAGGTCTCTAGGTGTCATGTATTGAGCCAGCTGGTTAGCGCCAGGGCCCATGAGGGTCACTTGTTTTTCACAACTCACATCCCACACCTGAACATTTTCACACAAGTGCCAATAATCCACTTCAATGCCACGGAATGAGGTGGCTAATAAGGTGTGATTATAAACCGTGTAGCCTGTCGCACCAGCAGCCTCTACGCGGCTGCTAAAAGGTGTTCGACTCGTACGCCGTGAAATAGACAAATGTGGACGCATGCAATTGACTCCGCTGCACTAAAAAGAATTCATTCTGCCCTTAATAAAGGTAAGCTTCAAGCCTTCTTATTCACACGGACATGGCTAGGTCGCTCTGCTCCTTACAAAGACGTAAATAAGCAAATGCAGGCAATGAAGCAGCGAGCTTTTAACCTACTATTAAGTGGGCTGGTGTCTGGGCACTTGTCCATTACTAAGAGTTAGCCACCTTGGCGTTTTAGCAGGGCTTTTATGTCAGCTAATTCATTGCGTAAGTCGGTCATCGAGGGTTCTCCCTCTGCTAGACGTTCGGCTGCGTTTTCATTTTCCATGACATTGACAACGATGCCAATCACCATATTTAAAAATGCAAAGGTCGTTAAAAATATAAAACTCAAAAAGAACACCCAGGCGTAACCATAAACTGCCATCACTTCGTACATTACATCGGTCCAATCTTCAAAGGTCATCACTCTAAACAGCGTGAGCATAGAGATTGATATATCACCCCATAAGACGGGATTAATGGTATCGAAGAAGGTGGTGCCAACAGCCGCATAAATGTAAAAAATGATGAACATTAGTAACAGAACATAACCCAACTGAGGCATCGCCTTAATGAGTGAGTTCAGTAATATGCGCAGCTCAGGCACCACTGACACCATCCGCAACACCCGAAAAATTCGAATAAGGCGGCCAACTAGAGCTAATTCACTGTCCTCTATAGGAATCAGACTGACAATAACAATGACGCTATCAAAAACATTCCAACCATTAAAAAAGAACCTACTTTTTTGCGGATCACCTGCAAAACGAATACTAATTTCGATCAGGAAAAAAATCGTAATGCCAATGTCTAAAAAACCGATGAGGCTAATCAAGCCGGCGGGCATTGAATAGGTTTTAGCGCCAATGACCAAGGCTGAGAGCAAGATGATGCTGACCACAAATAACTCAAATATTTTGTTAGATCGTAAGGTAAATAACCGAGATTGAAGACTGAGGGGAATCATGGAAAAGGGCTCATTAAGTACAATTTTAGGGCTGTTTTAGGGTCGCCGGTAAATATACCTTGCTTGCTGTGCGGCTTCAATGGCCGCTAGATCTAGTTTTGTAAAATAATAGCTTTGTAACTTATAGTGCTTTGTGTAATGTCACTTAACCTCAATGTTTCTGTTTGAAAAAGTAATATTGGCCCAGCAAAATAACGAGAAACAATATGCCTTTCATGAGAAGGGTGTGATAACCTAGATTAAATATTGGTAATAATACTTTACCAATTTAAACATTATGGTCTAAGTTATCGTTATGAATTCCTTATTAAATGCTTCTAACAAGCCACCCCATGAAGGCGTAATAGACGTATCCACCTTTGTCAGCGCCTTACAAAAAATACTACCAGTTGGTGCGGTGATACTTTCAAAAGAAGGCCAAAGACCTTTTGAATGCGATGGCTTGACTGTGTACCAGCAATTACCTTTAGTCACGGCGATGCCAGAAACTGTGGATCAGGTGCAGGCTATTTTGCGTCTATCCCACTTACATGGGGTACCCTTAGTGCCAAGGGGCGCTGGCACGGGCCTTTGCGCTGGCGCCATGCCCCATGCTGAAGGACTTTTATTGGTCCTGACCAAACTTAATCAAATTGTCCATGTTAACCATAAAACCTGCACAGCAACAGTGCAACCGGGTGTGCGTAATCTAGCACTCACGGAGGCTGTTGCGCCTTTTGGTTTGTATTATGCGCCAGACCCATCCTCACAAATTGCCTGTACCATCGGTGGTAACGTGGCGGAAAATTCGGGTGGAGTGCACTGTCTTAAGTACGGCCTTACAGTGAATAACCTGCTGCAAGTTACTATGGTGACCATTGAAGGGGAAATAATGACCTTGGGTGGTGCAGGTTTAGATGAACCTGGTATGGATTTATTGAGCTTAATGGTAGGCTCTGAAGGGTTACTAGGTGTAGTGGTGGAAGCCAAGGTCAAACTGTTACCAAGGGCACCAAGAGTGCAAGTGCTTGTGGCGGCCTATGACACTGTCACTGCTGCAGGTGATGCAGTCGCAGCCCTGATAGGGCAGGGTATTATCCCAGCAGGTTTAGAGATGATGGACCATTTGGCTATTAGTGCGGCTGAAGACTTTGTCAAAGTGGGATATCCAACAGATGCCCAAGCATTACTTATTTGTGAGTTAGACGGCACTGATGCCGAAGTTGAAGAACAATTACTTTTGGTGTGCGAGTGCTTTAAACAACATGGTGCGCACCATATTCGTATCGCTAAAGATGCCGCAGAAGCCGCAGCCTTATGGCAAGGGCGTAAAGCGGCTTTTCCTGCAGTGGGGCGCATATCGCCCGACTATTATTGTATGGATGGCACTATTCCTCGCAGCCAGGTGGGTTACGTGTTAACACGTATTAGTGAATTATCCCAGTTTTATGGGCTTCGCGTTGCCAACGTTTTTCATGCTGGTGATGGCAATTTACACCCACTTATTCTGTTTGATGCCAGCATTGATGGAGAGCTCGAGCAAGCAGAATTATTAGGTGGAGATATTCTGACTTTATGTGTTGATGTGGGGGGCACTATTACTGGTGAACACGGTGTGGGTTTAGAGAAAATGCCCCAAATGCCCTACCAATTTGGAGATGCAGAATTGGCTCAATTCAGGCGCTTAAAAGCGGCCTTTGATAGTGAAGAGTTATTAAACCCAGGTAAAGNCATTCCTACACTTAAGTATTGCCAAGAATATCGGAGCTTACAGCATGGGTGATTTAACCGTGCAGTTAGAGCAACAAATTCAACACGCTTATGCCACAAAAACACCCCTCAAGATACGTGGAGGCAATACTAAAGCCAGCCTCGGTAGAGAAACTTCTGGAGAAGCCATGGATATGGCCGATCATAGTGGAGTCATTAGTTATAGTGCCACTGAATTGGTTGTTCGTGCGCGTGCTGGCACAAAAATTTCGCTCCTCAACGATCTGTTAGCAGAGCAACACCAACGCCTGCCTTTTGAACCCCCAAGTTTTGCTGGTGAAGCCACCATTGGTGGCACTGTGGCAGCGAATCAAACAGGGGCTTCGCGGCCCTGGTTTGGTGGTGTTAAAGACAGTTTGCTGGGCCTAGGACTCATCAATGGCTATGGTGAAGTGATGCAGTTTGGTGGTCAAGTCATGAAAAACGTTGCAGGCTTTGATGTGACGCGTTTGCAGTGTGGTGCTATGGGCAGTCTGGGCCTGATTACCGACGTCTCCATAAAAGTTTTACCAGAGTTCAAGGCAGGCCATACCCTCACCTTCGACATGACCATAGAAGCTGCATTAGAAGCAATGTTGAAATGGGCTAACCTCAGTCTACCTATCACGGGTATGAGCCATTTTAAGGGTCTGCTTTATGTAAGACTGCAAGGTGGTGCAGGCGGAGTAGCCTCAGCCAGTACTTTTTTGGGTGGTGAAAAGCTAGCATCAAAAGCTGCAGAAATATTTTGGCAAGCCATCAGGGAAGGGTCTTTTTTGCAACCACGCCATGATCAAACCTTATGGCGTTGGAGTGGGGCAAGCGATACGCTCGCAAACACAGTACCTAATACGTCTTTGATTAATTGGGCTGGAGCGGAACGATGGGTCTTAACAGAGGCTTTAGATACGCCTCTGGAGGGTTTGGTGCAATATCAAGGCGGTGACCGATTAGCTGAGGTTTATGGTGCTATAAGTGCGCCTCAGCAGGCCCTGCAGCAGCGCATAAAACATGCCTTTGACCCCCACGGAATTCTTAATGCGGGTCGTCTATATGCTTGGATGTAAACCATGAAGACCATTATTGCCAAAGAGTTTGCTGACCAACCTCAATTTGCACCAGTGAAAGATATATTACAAGCCTGCGTGCACTGTGGTTTTTGCACTGCAACCTGCCCAACATATTTACTGTTAGGTGATGAACGTGACAGCCCACGTGGCCGCATTTATATGATGAAAGCGATGTTTGAGGGTGAACAAGTGACGCAAGAAACGCGTCATCATTTAGATCGCTGCTTGACCTGTAGAAGTTGTGAAACAACCTGCCCTTCTGGGGTAGAGTATGGTCATCTAGTGGACTTAGGTCGGGTTGTAGTAGAGCAAAAAGCGCCTCGTCCCATGCATCAAAAACTAGTGCGCTGGGGGCTAAGGCAAATATTACCTTATCGGTCTAGATTTGGTCCATTACTGAAACTAGGTCAGTTAGTGAGGCCCATGTTGCCCACCGTTATAAAACAACATGTGCCGCTTGCTGTGCCTCAACTAGTGGCTCCCCAAAGTAACCATAAACGGGTGATGTTGAGTTTGCCTGGTTGTGCTCAAGCAAGTGCCGCACCCAATACAGATATTGCTGCAGCACAGGTGCTAGACCAATTGGGCATTACCTTAAAAGTGCTTCATCAAAGTGGTTGCTGTGGTGCTGTTAATCATCATCTGAATGCCCATGAAAAAGCCCTAGAGCAAGCAAGACACAATATTGATTTAATATGGCCCGAATTGCAGGCTGGCGCTGAAGCTCTGGTGATTACTGCCTCAGGTTGCGGTGCGGCGCTGCAAGAGTATGGCTACCTNTTGCGTGATGACGTAACTTATGCAGATAAAGCCAATCAAGTTTCCAAGGCCGCCAAGGATATGGTGGACATTTTGGGTCAAGAAGACCTTGCTCCCATTAAAGCTAAGTTAAATAACACCCAAGGTGCAGACAAAGGGTTAGGCACAGGGTTAGGCA
>JGI24539J26755_10000486_pt1 | contig 18721 bp, 7 predicted proteins | sample NorSeaMetagenome_2_FD_26755 | JGI IMG/M metagenome (IMG submission 26755) | reverse complement strand
GGCACCTCCCGCGCCGCTACCATATATATACGCGAGTGCATGCAATGCACGAGTTACGGCTTGACCACGATCGCGTCGCGCCCGGGCCCGACGCCGAGGTACCTGCACTCCACGCCGGTGAGCTCCTCGATCTTCTCCACGTACGCCTTGCAGTTCGCCGGGAGCTCGTCCCACTCGCGCATTCCGGAGATGTCCTCCTCCCATCCGGGGACGGTCTCGTAGACGCACGTCACCTTCTCGAGCTCCTCGATGGAGGAAGGGAAGGCGGTGGTGACCGTGCCGTCGCCGAGCGTGTACTTCGTGGCGATCTTCAGCTCGGGCAGGCCGGAGAGCACGTCGAGCTTGGTCAGGTTGAGATGCGTGAAACCGTTGATGGTGGAGGCGTAGTTGAGGGCGACGATGTCGAGCCAGCCGATGCGCCTGGGCCGCCCGGTGGTGGTGCCGTACTCGAAACCCTGCTCGCGCAAGTCCTCCGCGAGCTGGCCGTCGAGCTCGGTGGGGTAAGGGCCCGCGCCCACGCGGGTAGTGTACGCCTTGGCGACGCCGATTACAGTTTCAAACTTGTTGGGCGCCAGCCCTAAGCCGCTGCACACGCCGCCGAGTGACGGGTTGGAGGAGGTGACGAACGGGTAGGTGCCAAAGTCGAGGTCGAGCATCGTGGCGTTGGCGCCCTCGACGAGGACACGTTTGCCGGACTTGTGTTCGCTGTTGATGAGCTCCACGGTGTCGGCGATGTGCGGCATGATGCGCTCGGCGTATTTTTTATAAGCCTCGAGCTCAGCCTCGACGTCGTACTCAAAGTCGTCGAAGCGCGCGGCGGCGTCCGCGGCGAGGGTCCTGAGCTTGACGGCGAACGTCTCCATGTTCTTGATGTCNCCGACGCGGATGCCGTTGCGCGTCGCCTTGGACGCGTACGCCGGGCCGATGCCGCGCTTGGTGGTGCCAATCTTGTTCCCGGAGAGTTCGGCTTCGCGAAGGCCGTCAATCTCCTTGTGGAGNTCGAACAGCATGTGCGCTCGGTCGGAGATGACGAGCCTGGACGCGTCGATCTTGACCCCCGCCTTCTCGAGGGTATCGATCTCCTCGAACATGCCGGGGAGGTGGACCACCACGCCGTTGCCCACGACGCACTTGGCCTTCTCGTTGAGGATGCCGGATGGCACGAGGTGGAGGGCGTACTTTTTGCCCTCGTCGTCGTAGATGGTGTGGCCGGCGTTGGCGCCGCCCTGGCACCGGGCGACGATGTCGTACTCCTGTTGGGATTAGTAACGAGTGGTGTTCGTGAGTTTACTGACCATTACTGCTCACGGATCGCGGTCTTGTTTGCGATGTTTGGCGCAAAAGGGCGGGAAGGCGCGATGGGGGGCATCGCGGTGAAAGCCCCGGGGTTTAGGTTTAGTGGGCGCGATTGGCGCGCGATCGCGCACCTGGGCGAGGATGTCGACGAGCTTCCCCTTGCCCTCGTCTCCCCACTGGGAGCCGAGGATGGCGCAGACGGAGCCGAGGGAGTTCCACTCGGCCTCATGCTTCTTCGGGGAAGCCTTAGCCTCGGCGGTAGCCTTGGCGACGACGCGGCGGGCGACGCGGGCGCGGCTGGAGGCGGACTGCCTGTTCAGCCATGACACACGACGCGGCGCGACGACGGCGGCGGACGAGAGTGCGACGGCGCTCATCTGTCCTGAGTTTCGGTGCGTACGGTGCCTACTAGCCTACCGCTACGCTTCCAAGCGTTGCGTTGTCGAACGACGCGCCTTGCGGTGCGGGGTCGACGCGCGAGAGCGAGAGGGCCCTTGCGCAAGCCTCAAACCGAAGAGGTTGCCCAGAGAGGCGCCGAGTCGGACTGGATTTTTTTGGTTGGATGAGTGCAACCGACCTATACCGTTTCTGATGACTATGAATGCATACGNATTCAAATAAATGTCCGACCGNATTCGAACCCAGCCGCCACCGTTCCAAGCCCTCGCCAGTGATCCGCCCGGCGAGAGCGAGGCTCCCGCGTTTTGCTCGTGGCTCCGCTTTGCCAAACTTTGCCAAATTCAGCTCAGAAGCCACGGCGCGGACGGCGCGTGTCCGTCCCGCGGCCGTTCAACGGCGATTTCGACGGTACGAACCTTGTTGAATTCACCCATCGCATCCCTCGACGCCGATACGACCGCGAGGCGGTGCCGATTTGCGGAACTCGCGCGCGCATTGCCGGGCGAAGCGCGTCGGGACCCGTGCCCACCGACCGGGTTGCCCACCCCGCTTCGTCGGACGACGCCGCGCGCGCCCACGCGCGTCGGGACCGCGTTCATCCCTTCCCGTCGCGCGCGGTCGCCCGTATCGATCGTCACCCGCGCTTCCCCGCGAGTATCCCCCGTCTCACCGGCCCCGCCCCCCCCGCATTCTCCCAGGCGTGAGACGTTCGCCGAGACGAAAATCGTCGCTGTCAGCGGAGTTTCCAAGGATTTAATCATCCCAATCGGCACAGGCGCGGGGCCATGTCGTCGACGCCGCCGATGACCCACCCGGTCCGGCCGGGTCTCGACGACGCGCCCATAGAACCACCCGCGGCGCCCAGGAAGAAACAACCCACGCGGAGCAGGGTTCATGCGGAGGACACAGACACTGGGGGGCATTTACTCACGACGCCGACGTCGACTCGGCGAAGGCTGGCGTTTGGCGACGGGGACGAGTTCGACTCGCCGGATGGTGGTGGAGTGCAGGGTTTTGGCGCGGGTGGGGTGGGGACGACGCCGGCGTCGCCGCCGATGACGCGGGGCAGGGCGAGCGGGGGTAAGGAGCCGAAGACCCCGCCGGTGTCCAAGATCAAGTCCATGCCTAGGTAACATAGGACGTCACGACAATGTACATTGAGTTTAGCGCTAAGACACTTATAGAGAGGCTACCGCTACGTTAGGCTAGTCCACGAGGCCCGCGGGGAGCGCACGCCCGATCCGTCGCCTCGTCACGCTGTCCGGCAGCGCGCATTCACCCCCGTTGGTCCCGAACACCGCGAGCCTGTACTTCGCCACCACCCTATACACGAAATCGCGGATGAACTGAGGGATGACGACGGCGAGGTAGAGCGCCGACCACGGCATCCCGAGCGCCAGGAACGTCCTCAGCACCGCCGTGGACCTCACGTACCCGACCGCCTTACCCTTCGCGGACACCTCGACGACCGCGATGGTGCTCAGGTCCGTCGGCATCCCGCATCGNCNCAGCAGCGCNCGCCCCGCGTCGCTCTGCTGCGTCTCGAAGTACACCGCGCCGTGGGCGTCGAGCGCGGAGACNAGNCGNGCGTACCCGCTGCACAGCGCGCAGTCGCCGTCGATGAGAGCNACGAGCGTGGACGAGGACGACGTCTGCGCCGGGTCGTCCCGCCGGGTCATCCCACTCGTCGTCCAGACGGCGCGGGGTCACTCTGAGAAGATTTTGTGACAGTGTGGAAAGAGCTCTCGGTTGAAGACTAAGTTGTGAATTACAATCGGCGCTCCTCGTTGCATTGCCACGGATCCGGAGCGCCTCGCTAAGCTAATGGTATCTTGCGTGAAAGAATGTTTGTTGTTTGTCGTCATTGTCGTCATCAGTCGTTCGTCGCGCACAGCAGCGCGACGCCCTGAAGCACCCAAAAGTCCGAGTCCGTTCCCGGCCGAATGGGCAAACCGACGCAGACGACAAAGTTCGTGGACTGGCCCGTGGTGGACAAAATCCCCGCGCGCACGCTCGTCTTGTACAGCGGGCACTGGTACTCCTTCGGGTCCGCGGGCGCCAGTAAAGGCGGGGGATAGTACCCCATCACCGGGACGAAGTGAACCACGGGCAGGTCCGAGATCATCACCCCCGGGTCGCTCTCGTCCAGGTACTTCATCGTACGGTTCCACTTGGCGTTGTCGACGTAAAGGCCGTCGATGAGGACGCCGTCCTCGGGAGCCGCTTCGATGTCCTCGGCGACCTCCTTGCCCTCGAGCACGTGGAAGTTGAAGTTGAGGGCGTCGATGGGCTGCTGGTACTTCCGCGCGTGCTCCTGCAGCACGCCGGTCATGAACCCTTGGGGGAAGAAAAAGCCGGCGAGCCAGTACGACTTGGGGTTACCCTTCGTGAGCCAGGTGCGCATGAAGTCGATGCGCTTGTGGTAGTCGTCGATCCACCCGCCCAACGGCTTGAGGGACGGGTAGGCAACCTTCTCCCACAGCCCGGGAACCTTGTTGTTCAAAAAGTCGGTGTACATCTGCTCCAACTCGCCCGTCATCACCACCACGCCCTTGATCGCCTTTTGAAGTTCCTTCAGCGTTAAAAGGACCCGCTTGGTCAGCCTGTTGAAGCGCTCAATCTCCTGCTCGAGCACCACGGAGAGCGACTTGAGCTGCCCGGTGGCCGTCCTGTCGAACAAACCGGGGCAAGCGTCGTCAAGGTCGAGCGGGGGCGCGATGTTGGACTCGATCTCAGCCGCCAGCGCCGCGACCAACTCATCCGGCGATTTACCCCCCTCCGCCGACGTCGCCCTGGGTTGGATGGAGAGGATGGTGTCCATCATCTTTCGGGTCTCCTGCAGCTGGAAGGTGATGTTGGCGTTGGGGTGCATCCCGAACACCTCGGGCGCCTCCGTCAGCGGGAGCTTCTCGAGGTAATCGCGGAAGGAGAACAGGTCACCTTCGGGCGGCGCGTAGTAGGTGCCGGATGGGGTGAACCTGTAGGAGTCGTCAAGGATGTCTGGGAGGTAGTACTTCTTCAAGATGGACATGAGGCACCTGCGGTCGAGGTCGTCGGTGACGCGTCCTCCGTAGTTGATCTGCCCGGTGACGTACACGAGCGCCGCGTACGGAACCTCGTCCTGCTCTTCGAGGAACATCTTCAGCGTGAGCATGGAGCACTCGATGTCNGAGGCGTTGAACTCGTAGCGGATGTTCCACCCCAGCGGGCCAAACTTGCGCCTCTCCTGGATGATGGCGTGGAAGGTTGAGAGCGCGAAGACCAGCTTCTTGTAGGGCTGGGGTTTGGAGCATCCCTCCCACACGTCCTCCTGGATGTCGTTGAAGGTTCGCTTCATGTTGGCGCGGACACCCTTGGGGGGTTCGTTGGTGAGCTTGATCCCGTTCTGGAGCACCAGCACCGGGAAGATAGCCGCCGGCATGGAGGTGAGCCAGAGCCTAAAGTCGTCGTGCACGGGGTTGTAGTCCTGGCTCATGTTGTTCACCATAGCCTCCAGCGAGAGCATCCAGGAGCTCGCCACGTGGCAGTTCTGGAGGCACACCCAGTCGCCGTTGTCCTGAGCCTTGGACACCATCTCCTCGGCGATTGGTCCTTGGCCTTGGCCCAGGGAGCAAAAGTGCAGCCGCTCGCCCGGGACCCAGCCCATCTTGGTGGCGAACCTCTGCAGCATCGCGGTGGGATCCGCGCCCGTGGAGAGGATGAAGATGATCGGCACGCGGCTGTCGGTGTCCGGGAAGACGTCGTCGAGGGTCCACGGGGGAGCCTCGGTGAACGCCTTGCCAAGCTCGGCGCCGATGTACTGCTGCGCCGACGCAACCGCCTTGTCCTCCTTGAACAGCTTGACAACCGCCAGCTTGATGAAGTAGGTGAGCTTATCGTCCCACCCGCCGGGCATCGGCGTCTGGAACGGCGAATCGGACTCGGACCACGACTCAAACTCGGCCGATAGGGGACCCGCCAGGTCCNCCGTGAACCCCGTGAGGTAGTCGGGCAGGTCAGTTTCCAGGTAGCACACGTTTCTCCAAACAGAGTCCGCCACCCACTCCACAGTTTTGGCCGGCGCCTCGTAGTTGAGGGGGGTACCGCGGAGGAAAACGTTCCACTCGCGCGCCTCGATGACGGCGGGGGAGGCGACGGGAGGCGCGGCGTCGCCATCCTGCGTCTGCGCCGCCTCCTCCTCGTCCTCTTCGTCGGACTCCTCGGCGTCGCCGACGTCAGCCTCGTCGAGTTTCTCCTGGACCGTCATGACCCTCATGATGGAGGTGCACACGAGCAGCGAGAAGAGCAGCTTGTGCTCCTCGAAGAGACCGCGGCACACGGAGACGTACACGAAGTACGTGGTGTAGCTCATGATGTTCTTAAGGCGCTTACGGAGTCGNTCGCTGGGCTCCGAGTTGTCGATGCACTGGCTGAACAGCTTCATGAAAAAGTTGAGCGAGTACTGGTACATGGGGCCGATGTGCGCGAGGTCCGCGACGACAAAGTAGAGGATGGAGCCGCGGATGGCGGCCGGTCGGTACTTCTCGCGGGTCTCGTTGATGGACGCCTCCGTCTGCTCAGCCTCCTTGACGCGGCCGTTGATCATCGTGGACGTGGTCTTGGACGTCTCCAGCGTCTTGATCAGGTCGACGTCGTCGAGGATGTTCCCCTCGGACTCCTTCAGNAGGCGGAGGATCTTGTCCTCGAGGTCCTTGAGCTGCTTCTTGTCGTTGCTGATGGANAGCACCAGACGGTCCTTGGCCTCCTCGAGATCCGGTCGTTCCTTGCGGACGACGTCGCCGAGGAGCTGATCCTCCAAGCCCTTGATGGTCACCGTGAAGTTGATAATCGTAACCTTGATGCACACCTCGGGGAGGTAGTGCGGGTTNGGCATCTTCGTGGTGAGATAAAACTTAAAGTTGGGATCGTAGTCGACGTCCGTGTCGCCCAGTCGGATCAGCGTGCGTCCGTTCTGGACAAACACAGCCTTTTGCAGGATGGGCTCGAGCGCGGGATCGAGGGTTTCGCCGATGTCCTCGACGAGAACCGGGGATCCGTTGCGAATTGAATTTTCCATCGTGCGAAGGTAGTTGCCGTCGGTGAGCTTGATGATCTTCAACGCGTTCTTCTGCTCCATGTTCTTCACCCACGTGTTGGCCTGCGCCTGGGGATCGATCATCAGCGGCCACCTGCGGCCGCGCGTGACCAAAATGCCGTTGTCCACGGAGACGTCGTCGGTGGGTAAACCCCAGATGTTCCACTCGCGAATCACGACGGGCGACGCCAGCGTGTTCTTNAGACTGCAGTTCTCACTCACCGGGACNCCCAGCTCGCGGCACCTGCTGACCCAAANGTCCACGAGCTCGCCGCGGTACGCACCGTTGAAGGCGCCAAAGTAGGAGATGCACGCGGCGGAGACGAAGACGTCGCCCACGAGCAACTCGCGCTGATCCCCCAGCGATTCCGCGGTGGACTTCCAGCGGACAGCCTCGTCGGCGAGGCCGCTGGTGAGCTTCTCGGCTCGCACGAGGCGGTCCTCGGTGAGCTGCGCCTGGTCCTTGAGGGACTGCGACTCAGCCTCAGCGATGGCGAGGTCCTTCTCGAGTTGCGCAACCTTGTCCTGGACGTCCTTGAGGAACTGCTGCTTCTCCTTGAGCGCCGCGAGGGTGGCGGCGAGGGACGCCTCGGCTTCTGCGAGCGCCTTGCGCTTGGGCCGGACAATCTTCTCGACGCCTGCGTACACGTGCATGGCGCGGCACCACATGCAGAGGCTCTTCGCCGCCTGCGACTGCGACTGGACAATCTCGGGGGTGAAGTCCTCGCGGAGGACAAACTTCTCCAGGCGTTTGAGCGTCTTTGGCGAGATGTTATCCTTGTCAAAGTCAAACAGCCGTTTCATGAATTGAGTGTCGCCGAGAATCTTCCTGGCGCTCGCCCAGTCCGTCTTCTCCTTCAGCAAGGTGAGGACAGCCTCCATGGTGACACCCACGAGGGGCGGGGGNCGGGGCAGGTTCTTGATCTCCACGATGTCGTTCTTGTTCAGCGCGTTCAGGGATTCCACAGCCGCGTCGAGCGCCGGCATNGCCTCCTCGAGGTCAGCCTTGGCGGACGCCGCGATGGCCTCCGTCTGCGCCGCGAGCTCCTTGGCCTGAATCTCCTCCTCGATCACCTTCTTCTCCACGTCCGCGGCGTCAGCCTTGTCCTTGTTGACCTGCTCGATCATCACGGCGGTGGCGGCTGATTTCTCCTCGAGCACGGGCTGTAACTCGCCGAGCTCAACCTTGAGATTCGCGATGATGACGTTGGTCTCGGCCAGTTTGTTCAAGCCGTTGAGCAGGCGGTCCTTGGCGTTGCCCAGCTCCTCCCTCTTCTCCGCGAGCAGCGCGGTGTAGAGGTTGATGAGGTCGAGGTANGACTTGGGNGTGGTGTAGAACTTGCGCCTGAGCTCCTGGAAGAACCGCTCGGACGTTTCGGTGACGGACACGTGCACGTCGACGCACATNGCGGCGATGTGCTTGTTCACCTCCGGGGAGCCCAGGTCCACTTTGGAGAGGAACCTGTTGGAGACGCTGGTGAGCGCCTCCTCGGGCCACTCCATGAACCAGTCGATGGTACAGCAGTTGATCAGCGACGGGAACTGGCGGCATCGGGAACGGAACGCCTCGCCCACCGGGGACATGCACAGGATGATGTGGAGGTTATCCCGGACCCTGTTGATGAACGTGCTGAAGAGCACATCCTTCGTGGGGTTCAGGCCGAGGGACTCGGCGTAGGGACGAATCTCGGTCATCATTCGCTCCTTCTCGTCCTGGGCGAACAGCCCGGGAACCTCGCCGCTGTTGAGGATGTTGTTGATGTCCTCGACGAAACCCTCGGTGACGATTTGCGTATCCGTGAACAAAAACACGGTGGGCGTTCCCTCGATACCCGTCTGCACGTAGAGGTTCTTGAGATCGTCGCGGAACTCGGTGATGCCGTACCCGCGCGTGAGCTCGATGCTGAAGCACTTGAACCCCGCCATGAAACTCCCGAACCGCGTCAGCGACTGCTTACCCGAGCCGCCCACGCCGACGAGCATGGCGTTACCTCTCGGCTGCCGAAGGATCCGGGCGATTCGCGTGGCGTGCTCGGCGGCGTCCATGAAGAACACCAGGTTCATCTGGTTCGTGGCGCTGAAGTTGTACTCCTCGAGGTAGTCCTCCATGATCTTGATCATCTTGGGGATGTCGTCGCCCTCCTCGTACACCCGCTCCTCGGGCTCGCAGTTTTGGTCCAGAAAGTCGCCAAAGATGATGTTGCGATCTTCGAACAGGTCTGTATACGCCCTGGTGCCGAGCTTGTACTCGATCGGGTTACCTTCCTCGTCGAGCTCGGGCTCTGGGGGTGCCTNGCCCTCGGGAACCGGCGGATCCTCGTACCTGCCCTCGAGCACGACGCCGAAGTTCTTCTCCACGAGCTCGGATGCCATCACCTTGTAGTAGTCCTTGTCCTCGACGCTGATGAGCCGGTCGTGAAACACCCGCATGGACTCGTGCACCCAGAGCCTGGTCATGACGTCCAACGCCTTGCACTTGTCCGGGGTGATGAGCAGCATGCCCTGGAGCACCTTGCTCAGGTCGCGGAGGTTGAAGGTGTAGTGGCTCTTCTGCGGCGTGGGTAACAGCTCCTCGCTCATGCGCCTGTAAACCTCCACGCTGGAGTCAACCACCGGCGCGACAATCTCCTGAAACTCCTTCGGGAACTTCTTGTCGTTCTCGGGGCCAAAGGTCGAATCGAGGAATCCGCTGAAGATGGAACCCAGGATGATCTTCATCGTCGCGTCGTTGGGCGACGGAACGTTGAGCATGTTGAAGTGGCGGAAGAAACGAGGGGTCACCTCCTGCCGCCCGCCGCCTGGGGGCGCGCAGGCGCACACCAGCGTGGTATCCTCGACATCCTTCCAGAAGAGCTTCTCGCGGTCGTAGAAGCCGCGGAAATCCTGGTACTGCCGCAGGAGCTCGACCGGGGGCTGGGCACCGTACGTCTCCCTCGCCGGCATGTTGACGTCGTCGACGAAGAGCACGATCTTCTTGTTGGGCGGCGCGCCGAACCGAGTCTTGCGCTTCTTCTCGAGCTTGGATTCGATGAGCAGCTGGGTGTCCTTCGCGGGCGTCTGCGCCGAGAAGTTGAGGATGATGTTGACCAGATTCCTGGACTCCTGGACTCTCGCGAGGTAGTCGGTGATGATGACCGACTTGCCCACGCCCGTGCCGCCGGTGAGCAGCAGGGACTTGTCCACGTCCAAACACGTCTCGAGAAGGAACGAGAAACGCGTGGTGTCCAAGTTGGGCACCAGCAGCTGGAAGAATGGCACCTCCTTGCTGTACTGGAACGGCTTCACGGCTTTCTCCCAGTGTTCGAACCGACCCTTGGGGAAGTCGATGTCGTTGGTCACGACGTAGAAGTCGTACAGCATGGCACCCTCATCCGCGGGCGGCACCTTCTCGAGCTCCTTGATGTTATCGGCAAAGTGCGCGCGGGCCCACTCGTCAAACTGCGCGTGGAACCGTTCCTCGAGGTTACCGCCCAGGGACCAGACGTAGGAAAAGACGAAAATCTTCGCCAGCTTTGGGTGGAGGCTGAGCTTGTCGTCGGCGAAGTCAACCCCCTTGTCGGGCTGCACCAAGGACTTGAAGAACGCGGTGAGAGACGTGACGAGGTTGATGTCCACGGTGGCGATGGCCTCCTTGAGGTTCTTGCGAACAAAGGACAGCCCGCCGTCGATGGTCTTGTTGAACAGGCTGAGGATGTAAGCCTTGGTCTCGTCCGTCATCCCCTCGGGAAGCTGGGTGTTCGCCCAGGTGGTGACGTAGGGCAGCCAGCCGAGCTCGTTGGGCGGCATGTACACCATACCGCACCGCGACACCGTGGCGGGGGACGCCACCGCCAGGTCCTGAACCTCGAAGAGCATGCGCATGGTGATCGGATTGAGCTTGATGCGCTCGCCGTTGGGGAGGCACAGGGTGCAGTTGTCGTCGAGCACGGTGTTCATGTTCTCGATCCAGATGGCGTCGACTGGGCCGTCAAAGACGACCCACTTCTTCTCCATGGTCTGGTCGGCGACGGCGTTGCGAATCAGGGTGGAGCCCAGGCCGTCGGTCCACTCGCCCGTGCCCAGGTTGTACTCTCCGTAGAGCTCTCCCATCTTGATGCACTTGGGGTTGAACACGTAGGTGTGGATTTTCTGGAACGAGTCGTCGGGGTGGCCCTCGTCGCGAAGCTTGGTCATCGCCGACTTGAGAATCTGGTAGTTGGTCGTCTTGGCGCCGCCCGTGGGACCCACGAGCATCACGCCGAAGCGCACGTTGAACGTCTCGTACAGCTGGACAACCTTGGTGACAAAGGTATCCTTGGGCTGCAGGTCAACCTCGTTGATCGACTCGATGATGGCCCGCTCCAAGTCGCCGGCGTCGCCCTCCGGGACAACCTTGCCCGGGAAGAGATCCATGATGAGGTTCTCGAAGAGCTCGCAATCCGCGGAGAGGAACTTGGGNAAGTTGGCGTCGCGCATGGCGCGGATCAGGACAACCTGCTCGTCGAGATCGGGGAAACCGCGCTTCAGGCCACCGGCCATGACCAGGAGCGATTTGAGCGCGCGCATGCCAAAGTCGTAGTGGTCCTGCTGGGAGAGCTGCTCGGACGAGAGCTTGTACAGCTTGGTCATCTTGCGCGACAGGTCCTTGGACGTCTCGAATCCCTCGGAGAAGAGCATCACCTCGGCGACGAGCGCGTAGTCGGGGATCATCATCGCCATCGGTCGGAAGAGCGCCTTGAGGTTATCAGGGAGCTCCGTGCGACCGGCGTAGCCGGGGTTCATGGTGATGAACACGGCGAACGAGTGCTTCAAAGGCATCTCCCTGCCCTCGAAGTTCATGATATCCAGCCCGGCCTTCATGGAGTTCTGGATGGTCAGGAGCTGTTGCGCCACGACGGAGAGCACCTCAATGTCGATGCGGTTGAACTCGTCGAAGCACCCCCACGCGCCGCACTGGCTCAAGCCGGCGAAGAACTTACCCATGAACTTGTAGTCCAGGTTATCGCCGCAGTTGAACACCACGCACTGCACGCCCAGGGCCTTGCCGAGATCCTTGGTGGACTCCGTCTTGCCCGTACCCGCGGGTCCCGCGGGGGCGCCGCCCAGCCTGAGGTGCATAGCCCCGGTGAGGGTCATGTAGCACCTGTCCGTCATGGGCGTCACCACGAGGCGTGACTGCGCACCGAGGTACTCGTACGTGTACTTGAAGAAGGTGTTGGTCTGGCGGATGAAGCAGATGTCGTCCTTGTCGTCCCAGTAGTACCTGAGCTGCATCTGCCACTTGAAGTCGTTGACGGATTCAACCTTCTCCTGCCAGAGCTCCTCGACGATGTCGCGCGCGTGCACGTCGATGGTGATGAGCGCCGCGATGATCTTGCGGTGCAGCCTGGAGAGNTCCTCGCGAACCACCGCGGTCATATCCTTGAGGTCCGATCGGTTCTTCTCCAAGTACTTCTCCATAGCCGCCACCGGGTTCTCAGACTCGAGGCACTCGATGACGCCGCGGCACCAGTAAATCTGCGCAACCATGATGACAATCTGCGCCGGCTGGTTGCGCACCCAATCGGTCCTGCGTTCTTTGGCGTAGCTCACGTACGACTCCTTGCCCTGCTTCTTGAGGGAGGCGACCATGGCAGCCTCCACGGCGGTCAGCCACTGCTCGACGTTGCCGCGAGCCTTCAAATTTTTNCCGAGCGGCACCCGCTCCCCCTCCGCGCTGAACATGGCGAAGATGTCCACGCTCTNTGGGTCCTCGCCGAAGTCGAGGGATTTGATGCCGTCGAAGCACTTGGACATGTGGGGCTGCACAGCCTGCACGTTCTTGGTCTCGGCCAGAATCTCGAGCAGCTCGTCGTTTGAGAGGAAATAAAATCTCGGGAAGCCCATGCGCTTCGTCTCCAGNTACTCCTCCAGGTTCTTCTGGATGTAGTCCAGTTGCTCGTTCGCCTTCTGGAACTTCTCCAGATACCCCGGGGTCGTGGCCGCGCGCATCGCGTTGTCGTTCTCGCGCGTCTTGCGCATGACGTCCCTGTACATCTTGTCCACGCCGAAGAACTGCTTCGACTCGTTCGGGAGCTGGCGCTGAATGTCGGGAGCGGAGAAGATGGACTCTAGGTACATCCAGTTCTTCTGCACGGCGAGCCACTCGTCGAGGGTATCCGAGAAGACGTTCATGTTCTTCTCCACCTTCTCCACCTCGTCCCTGATCCCCGCGACGAAGCGGCTGGACAGGATGGTGGTCATGGTCACCATGGAGTCCTCCAGGGCGGTGAACACCTCCTCCAAGCCGCCCAAAATGAAGGTGTCCTTGCTCTCCTTGTAGTTGGTGACGGCGAAGGAGACATCTTCCCAGCGCTTGACAACCTTCTCGAGCTGCGACTCGAGCTGNTTCTCCTGAGTCGCCTCNACGGAAACCTGGGAGATGGCGTCGGAGTGGTCGGGGCACTTCATGTCCAAAATCTTCTGGAGCGTGAACGTCTCGTCGCGCACGATGGGTTGGCCGATGATTTCCTGGATCTTGTCCCAGTGGCGCATCAGCAGGGCATCGTTGCCCAGCGCGTTGATGACGGGGAGGAGCTGCTTGTACGCGTCAACCTTAGCCTTGAAGGCGGGTACGACGCTGTTGGGCTGCAGGCTGCGCTCCAGCTTGACGCAGAGCTTGCCCATCTTCTGCACCTTCTCCTCCATGGTTGGGAGGTCGATCTGGTCAAACACGGATTCGGCCCAGGTCACCACGAGCCCGTCGAACTCCTTGTCGCTGACCCACATGGACCGCTTGAGCGCCACGTCCTCGGCGACAGCCTTGAGGGACTCGAACTCGGTGGCTTCCACCTTGAACGTCTCCTGGATCTTGACGATCCGCTTGGCCTCCGCCTGCTGCGCCTCCACCTTGGCGGTGAGGTCCTCGACAAACTCGAGCACCTTTTCCCTGGGCGCCTCCACGTCGAGGATCATCTCGTCGGTGGCCGCCTTGGCGAGGTCCTTGAGGTTCTGGTTCACCTCCTTGCCAGCCTCGATCATCTCCGCGGCGAACTGCTTGATCCTGTCCTCCTGNTGGCCCTCCGATTCGTTCAGCACCGTCTCGAGCATGGCAAAGTCATCCTCCAGCAGCGCAAACTTAGCCTTGTCCTCCTCCTTGATGGGAAAGCCAAACTCTTTGATGAGCTCGTACAGAGCCTTGACCTCCTCCGCCTGCGCCCCGAGCCTCTCCAGGATGGACTCCCGCAGCTCCACGCAGAACTTGACGACGTCCATGAAATCCTCCGCGGACTTTGGCGGGTTCGCGAGCTTGCTGGTCCCGGCGTGAATCTCGCCGATGAACAAGTCGAACATCTCCGCCGCCAACCCGGGTAGCATCTTGGACAGCTCCTCCAGCTTTGCCTTTGGCGAGGGTAAAAGCGCGGTCTGCAGGCGCTCGGACTTGATCTTGACGATGCCNACGTTNTGGTCCACGTAGAAGGCCTCCATGCGCTTCTTCTGGTCGAGGTAGGTGATGGTATCCCGCCTGAAGTTGTCGATGACGAGGTCGCCGGATTTGTAGTTTTCGACGATTTGCGACGTGGACGTCTCGGCGTTCTTCTTCGTCATGTTCACAAAGACGTCGAAGTTGTCCTTGTACCTGGTCGCCGTGTCGAAGCCGAACGCGAGTGACTTACGAACCTGTCGCACCAGCTCGCGCCACCGTTCGGTGTACGCCAGGTCCGCCATGTCCACGCCCTTGCCGGTGGTTTGCTCCATCTCGAGCGCATCCGTCATCTTCGACATCAACGCCTTGTCGTCGGGAAGTCGCTTGACCTTGGCGAGGACGTCGATGAAGGACTTGACCGTCTTCTCAACCTCACTCTGGAAGTCGTGGAAGGAGGGCTCGAACACCGTCTGCGCCGCGCGCTCGTCCCACGCGAGCTCAACCTCAAACTGGGGCAGCACCGGGAACGCGGGGTCGTACCTGTTGAGCTCATCCTCCTCGGCGTCGATCCTCGCCTGCTGTTGGCTGTCCTTGATGGTGTCCATGAGCTGGTTCTCCTTCGCCGCATTGCGGACCTTCTTGCTCGCGCTCTGCCTGCGGTTCTCCTGGGTGATCGTGCGGAACATTCGCTTGAAGCTGGACTTGGCCTTGAGCAAGGGTTTGTGAAGCCTGTACGGGGGCTTGGGCATCTCGAACTGCGCCTCCTCGCACTGCTTCGTGGCGCGCAGCACGTCCCCGACGCTGTCTAGGAGCATGTCGTGCATGGTATCGCAGATGACGTAATCCATCAGCTTGACGAACGTGAGGCAACGGCGCTGCTCCGTGCGTCGGGTCGCCGCCACCGTGTACGCGTAGTTGTTGTCCTCCTTACCCTTGGACTCACCCTTGCCGCCACCCTTGGACGTCCTCGACGCGCTCCTCCTCCCGGTGGATCCTCCCGGGGACCCCGCCGCTGGTGAGGACGGGCCCGCGGACCCACCCCTCGCGGTCGACACGGGCAGGTCATCGCCGTAGAACTCCTCCAGGCGCGACTCCATCGCGTCCAGCGCCCGTTGACACGCGTCGCTCACNGTCGCCGTCTGCTCCGCGCCAAACCTGGCAAANTCATCCGCCATCTCACCCCGCGCCTCCTTCACGTCCTCCACGAACGCGCTGAGCGTGCGTACCTCACCCTTGCGCACGTTACTGAGCCGTTTAGCGCTGAGCGTTCGGCACGCGTCGCGGACTTTGTCGACGGTGGGCGCGAAAACCGGGTCCAGGACAAAGAGGTTCTTCTCCAAAACGTCCTTGGCGCGATCCATCTTGGCGCTCATCACGCTCCGGCGCCACAGCTTCCAGCTCTTCCACTGTTTGTACGTGCGAAACACGGTGAGGGATTTAGTCTTCTTCCAGTTGGCCACCTCGCGCTCCCATCGCTCCGCGGTGATGAACTCCGGCGCCGACCCGTCGAGAAAGTGCGTGATTCCATTCGCGGACATGGTGTAGTAGTCCGTCCGTTCCACGCCGTGGTACTCCCTGATCCCCAGGGCGTACGGCTGCCACTCGTTCGGGTCCCTGTCCAGCCTGGCGAGGTACACGAACTCATCCGCGCCGTGCGCACCGGGCGCGAGGTCGTTGCGCCGTCGGTACTCCTCATCCGCCGCGTTCTCCACCATCCATCTGAGCAGAGTCAGGTACTGGTACCCGTCATCGTCAGCCTCGGGACTCAGCGTGGGCTTGGGTGGTGAGACGCGGGTGGTGGAGCTTGGTCCGCCGTGGACGTCAGCGGTGGGTGATCCGCCCTCCGAAGGACGGGTGAGGGGCTCGAGCGTGTGTGTGTGCGGGGCGACGGGCGCGGATGATCGGTGAATGGCTTCGTACGTCGCCGTCGTAGTAGCGCCCAGCGCGGGGGCGGACGTTGTGGGAAGCCTCCGTCCGTGAGTGGACTGCGAGTGAGGGGACGTGGGTGGTCGGTACGTGAGTGGTGGTTCGGTGTGGTCGTGGGTGGTACGCGGGTCGGGGCGGTGGGAATCGGATGTTGCGATCGATTGATCGTTGGGGTCGAATCGAATCGAAGGATGATGTGTGGCGCACCTTGGTGGCGCCCGTCCTGCCCATGGTCAGCGATGGCCTGAACGCCGTGCCGCTCGGCGGCTTGGTCTGCAGGTAGAGTTGGTTTGCGAGCGCGTCTCGCGTGAGCGAGGCCCTCCCGACACCATCCTGGGGAGAGAGAGGCGGTGGGTGTTGGTNAGAGGTTGGGAAAATCTATTTTTAGTGCGCGAGCGGAGGTTCGGCGTTCGGCGCGAGGGGGCTCGGGGACGGGACCGGCGACGAGGCGTTCGCGGGCGTTCGAGAGACGACGCTCTTCGCGACCCGTGCGCATCGCGATCGAGCCCCTGGGACGGCGCCCTCGACGCGTCGCCGGTCCGGTCCCCGCCGGAAATTGACCCTCCTCCGAGGGGCGCTCTCGGTGCGATACGTGTTGTTTGCGGGATTGCGGTCTGCTCACCTCCGCCTGTGTTCTGCCCGTGTGTCCCAGCCCGGCGGGCGGCATGTCTTCCCCGTTGGGAGGCATGGTCGCGGGCTACTCCCGCTTCCTTATCCGGCGCGTGAACCCTCCTACTGTCGGGGTCCCGGGCGCCCAAGGCTCTGAGGAACGGGTTCGAGATTTTCGATTGCCTGTTTTGGCTCGTCTGGTGGTGAGCGGAGAGAGGCGACACAACATCGTCGCTGGTGTGGTTCAGATGGTCCAATTAACTCGTCGTTTACGGTTTAATTCGATCCATACAATCACTCCAGTGGGCAAACAGTGTAAAAAATTCCAGCAGTGGTCTTGGGGTTTTGCGGCTCGAACGCTATTTTTCCACCTCCGGGGCCGACCGCCGTCCCTTTCAAGCCAGGCGCGGACCCGCTCGTTAGCTCGAGTCCCGCAGCCATGCGTCCTATCCTGCTCAAGGGCCATGAGAGGTGCGTACCACGCCCCCGATCGCGCCCGCGTGAACCCCCCACGCCGCGGAGACGCGCGAGGGGCTCATTCTTTTTCTCGCCGGTTCGCCCAGGGTCTTTGCGGCGCGCCATCCCAGATCGCCCTTCCCTCCGAACCGCCGCTGACCGTGNCTGTTCCCGTGACTNTNNATCACCCAGGCCTCTGACGTTCATCAAGTACAACAAGGAGGGCGACCTCCTGTTCACGTGCGCCAAGGATCACCACCCCACGCTGTGGTACTCCGACGACGGCCACCGCGTTGGCACGTACATCGGCCACAACGGCGCGGTGTGGACGTGCGACGTCAGCGAGGACTCCAAGACGCTCGTGACCGGTTCCGCGGACACCACGTGCAAGATGTGGGACACCGAGACCGGGACGTGCTACTTCACGCACCAGTTCGAGCAGCCCGTCCGCGCGGTGGCGCTCGCNCAGGGCGACCAGCACATGGTGATCTCGACCGATCCCTTCATGGGAGTCCCCGCCGCGTTGCACATCGTGGACGTGGCGGCGAACAGGGAGGAGCAGACGAACGACATCAAGATCAGCATGTCCGGGCCGGAGGGACGGATCAACAGGGCGCTGTGGGGCCCGCTGAACACCACCATCCTCACGGGCGGCGAGGACGGCGTCATCCGACTGTGGGACGTGGAGACGGGGAAGATTTTGCACGAGGCGAGCGACCACAAGAAGCAGATCCAACACCTCTCACTGTCCCTGGACAAGACGCACTTCATCAGCGCGTCCCTGGACAAGACCGCGAAGCTGTTCGACTCCACCACCATGGAGTGCCTCAAGACGTACGCGGCGGATCGACCGGTGAACGCCGCCATCATGTCCCCGATCCTCGAGCACATCATCTTGGGCGGAGGCCAGGACGCCATGGCGGTGACCACCACCTCCTCCAAGGCTGGCAAGTTCGACTCCAAGATCTTCTACAAGATCTACGAGGAAGAGATCGGCGGGATCCGCGGACACTTCGGGCCCATCAACGCGCTCGCGTGGCACCCGGATGGCCGCTCGTTCACGTCGGGTGGCGAGGATGGCTACGCCCGCATCCACCACTTTGACAACGACTACTTCCGCATCAAGTGATGCACGTGTCGAGGGAGGTGCGTCGTCGACGAGAAGAGAATTATTGAATGTCGTAGAAGTACTACGGGCGGAATATGATAGCTACGGAGGGAATAGCTCGATTGAGGGAACGAGTACGACGGCAGAGGGGGTGGGGGGCGATGAGTCCGCGGCGGGGTTTGAGAAGGAACCCGCGACCGCGAAAATAGGATCACATTCGCGAATAATAGGCAAAGCTTTACAATAACTCGTGCGTTACTACGATGGCTAGTCCCACGCCGCCTCGCCGATCTCGCACTGCCCGGCGTAGTTGCAGTTCACCGAGCCGTACGGTGCGAGGTTTATGTTTCGAACGTCGTGGCCCGAGGTGATTATCTCCGCGGCGGCTAGGTACTCCTTGAGGTGCGCTGACTCCCGGTGCTCCTCGAGCGCCGCCTCGTCCTCGTACACCTCGTACAGGTAGACGGAG
>JGI24539J26755_10000484_pt1 | contig 18731 bp, 21 predicted proteins | sample NorSeaMetagenome_2_FD_26755 | JGI IMG/M metagenome (IMG submission 26755) | reverse complement strand
AGAGTTGGTATAAACATACTCGTCCAAATCAAGATACCCGTTTTCTAAAAAAACCTGAGTTTGAAAAACTACATTATCACATGCGTCTGACTCACTATTAAAGGAAGTACTAGCAATTGGGAAAGGGTCAGAACCTCTAACTAAATCAACTACATTCCCATAACTTTTTCCATTTGCGTTTCTAGCATAAGCTCTAATAAAATAATCATCACTTCCTTGTAACTGACTAATATAAGAAGTAAAATTAGCACCTCCAGTTCCGTTAGAAAGAGTGCCTTCTAATGAACTAAAATCACTTGTTAAACTATATTCAACCCCTTTATCAAGAATAGAACTACCACCGTCATCAATTGAATTACCTCCCGAAGTTGCCGTAGTTAACGTAACGTTTGAAAGAGCATTTGTTTGTAAGGTTGGAGTCGTAGATGATGAACCCGAACATTTTTTTACGTATAAAGAATAGCTAGTTGCTCTATTTAATGTTGCTAATGTAAAAGGATTTGTACTTACGGGAAAAAAAGTACCTAACTCACTAAAACCGTAGGAATCAACTTGCTCACTTGTGGTTATAGTCGCATTTACTTGAGTACAAGGAACTCCAGGATTTGCTACGGTAAAGACAACCGAATCTATTGTTGGACGTGGTACTGTTGGTTCGTTTGTAAAAGTAGCCGTAAAATTACTACCCGAATCAACCCATTTAGCTTGTGTAAAATAATCATCTATATCACTCTCTATTGTTATATAAGGAAGGTAGCCTGGGGGAACGTCTGTATTTAAAAGAATAATAAAACTTGAAGTAGAATTATAATCAGCTGTAAGAGAACCTACTAAAGCACCAAGAGTATAAGATACCTTGTCATAACTCGTTCCACTGTTACCTATTTCAGACTGACCGAATTGTGTTCTAGTAGGAACAAATGTTTCCCTCATATTTGGAGTTTCCCCACTCTGAAACTCAACGTAATCATTTACTGAAGGTAGAGTTAATGCATCTAATCTTATTATGCTTGACATATTCTATCTATTAAACTTATTTAATTTCCATTTCCCGACTCCGTTTGGAGATAATTTTTCTAAGTAACCCTCTTCAATATCCCCGTTCTCATTCATAAAAGATACAAGACCATAAAAGTTTTGAATCTCTTTTCCCAAAATTACGGTTTTTCCTTGAATTTTTTGTAATAAATCGTAATCAACATTAAATTCAAACTCAATTATTTCTCCGTCCATACGAGCAGTCTCTAAATCACTATTTTGTATATTACCGTTTTCCGAATGAGCAACACCCCCGTATTGAGGATAATCAGCTAGTTTCAGCTTAGTAGTTAATCCACTATTGGCAACAGAACTTCCGTATCTAATAAAGTCTAAAGGGTATTTTACAAGACCCGCACCAATAAACCAACCGTGTCTTAAAAGAATATTAAAAGGGGATAGTCTTAAATTTTGAGCCGTAGCTGGACTAAAAACACCTGTTGGTTCTTCTGAAAAATCATTTTGCCAAAGTCTTTGATTAAAAATAGTTGAATTAGGATTTCTAATTAAATCAAGTAACCAAATAGAATTATCATATTTTGTATCTTCAGTAGGGAATGTTGCATAAGGTTTTCTACGAGCAAACTCTGCTCCGTATGAATCGGCTCTATAATTTGAAACTGCTTTAAAACTTGTTTTAACTTTGTCTATTATAGTAGTAAGAGTTGTTCTTGTATTATATTCATCAAGACCAATAGCTTCTTCGTAATCACCACCTTGAGTATAACCAATATCTAAACCCGAAATAAAAGATTTTTTATTTAATGTTCTTTTAACGTTGTTTACTTGTAGGTATTCAAATGTCCCGTCTACTACTTGACCTAATCTTATTAGTATATTTTTGTTGTAGAAGTAACCTAATTTTTCTATTCTAAAAGTTTCTTTAAACCCCGACTTTTCAATACCTGCTCCAAGATTCCATACATCAAAATATGATTTATAAAAGTCACTAAAACTTGTAGTCATAGACTTGTACCTATTTTCGTCAGTTATTTCACCACCGTCATCTTTACTAAACCCTCTAATCCAAAATCCATGAGCCATACCAATTAACGAAGCTTCACCGTCTTCTTCGTAACCGTCCTCTGTTTTACCTAAGACGTTACTTACTAATAAATCATCTTGTTCTGTAAAAAGTTTAAGAAATCTATTTGCTACGTTAAAAGGAAAATGAAATTTAGAAACACTAGGGTCATATTGACTATCTCTTATTATTTCTATTGAACCCGTCATATTTTGAAAACTTGCTCTAAGGTTTCCGTAACTATATGGAATTACTCCAATCCAATCTCCCCACCTAGTTGCTCCTGCAAAAAACTCAAGAGAAGCACTTTCTCCTTCTAATAATTCTAAATCATAATCAAACTCACCCGATTGCAAGGCGGTAGTAAAGTTATTACCATTAATAAGATTTGAAGTTATATTATCTATTTCTACATTTTTAAAATCGTAATCAGTACCGTTTTCATATATAGTTAATCTTAAATGCATTGAAGCGTTACTTAAATCTTTAATATCACTTTGACCGCCTAAGTAGGTATTACCTTTAAAAATATTAAAATTATATTTTACTTTTAATTGAAGCGTTGTATCTTTTTCACTTACAGCGTAAAACATAGCTTGTTCCCTTCCCTCTAAAGGGGTGCTAGTGAATGATAGCCTACCTCCTACAAATTGATTTACACTTTCATCAGAAACATAGGTAACGGTCATTGGATAGCCTATTGTTGCTGTTCTTGTATTTTTAGTTTGAAACCTCATCGAAAGCATATTAATACCAGGCGATGTTGAAATAGGTGTAGTGGTATAAGCAAGTTCCTCATCTGTTTCTAACAAAGAATTTAACTGAATATTTCTACCACCTAAAGCAACTTGACTAGGCTCTAAATAAGGTACTTCATTTCCTTGTAAAGTATCTAACCTATCTAACTCTATCTTTTCGTTTTGTCTTGCCTTAATCACTCTTAAAAGACCGCTACTTACAAACTTAATAGAAACTCCTTCATCTTTTGAAGAATAAGTTGAAAAATCTAAAAAACCCGTATATACTAATTCCCAAACATCTGTTCTAGGATTTCTTTCTTCTTTTGTTAAAATCAAGTCTGCGTTTATACCAAACTCATCGTAAATAGCAGTTATATATAATCCTCCTTGATTATAGAAAGTAAGGTTGTTTGTCATCTGCGGGAATATACCGTGGAAAGACTTATCTCTTACAAACTCGTTGTCATCGTTTCTAAAACCTACGGGTTCTTCAACTATTTGCTGACCTGTTGGATTATGAGTTAATTTGTATCTTACTCTATCCGTGTATATTGGGTATATATTACTCATTAATTTAAAAGATTAGATTTCCAAAGTTCGTGCGCTATATCTATATTCTGTGTTTTAACGTAAGTATTTGATTGAGACTTCTTAACGGCTTTTGTATTGAGCAACATTGCATCTAATAATCTTTCATCTAATTGTTGCTTACCCGACATCATTCCGTTTATATTCTTTTGATTTAAACTTATACTTGCTAATAAACTTGCCGAGTGTAACATACTACTCATTTCATTAGGGTTTTGTTGATTAAATTTATCAACTGAAGAAAATATTTCAGTTCCTTTCTGTAAATTAACAACCGTATCAGTATTAGGAGTTAAAGATAGTTTTCCGTCTGGAGTTTTAATAACCTCTTGTTTACCACCGTCTCCTACTACCGCCAAACCATCGTGACCCATTATACCACCTTGAGCAAACTTAGGTAGAGGTTGTGCTAATACCGCAGCGGTTTGTAATGCTCCAAGACCGTAAATAATAGGCAATAAAGGTATTCCTAATAAACCCGTTTCAGCCGTAACCCTACTCGCTGCTATTGCAGTATTTAAAACAATTTGTATAACTGCGTTTGCTTTTTCAAAAATAGCCTTTTGTCTTTGAAGTTTACGTTTTTTCTTCTCTAATTTTGCAACATCTTCAGCTTCTTGTATTTTTAGAAGTCTTGTTTGTTTAGCATCTCCTTCAGCAAGTATATACATTTCGTCATACTTCAACCTTGTAGCTTCTAACTCCCTATCAATATCAGCTATTTTTCCGTCTATAATACCAGTTGCAATACCTGTAAGTGCGTCAGCGTATTCTTTAGCGTAACTTAATAATTCCCTATACTCGTCCTTTTTCTTCTTTAATGTATCATCTTCACCGTCACCTCCTGGCACTTTATCAACTTTTTTCTGACCTTTTAAAATATCTATTCTTTCTTGTAAACCTTCAGTGTATTTGTTATTACCTTCATTAAGTAATGCTAAAGCCTTTTGTTCTTCAATTCTTAAATCAATAATCTTGTTGAAAGATTCTACCTCTAGCTTATTTTTATCTAATAAGTATTTTTTATTTAAAGCTTTTCTATCGTCAGTTGTTTCTAGTTCTTTTAAATAAACTTCTCTTAGGCTAGTTAATTGATTAGCAGTAGATGCTTTTACTTTATTTATTTCAAGTTTATAATAATTTTTAGTTTGTTTATCTAAAATTGAAAGATATGACTGCGTAATTGCAATAACTTTCTTTTGTTTATTTTGCTCTATAATAAATAAAGTATCAGTTTTCTCTTTTTCTATGGCAATTAATCTTTTGTTTAATTCTTCACCCTTTCCAAGAACTCTCTTAGATTCCTCTATTTTTTTGTCTGCTACTTTTATAGCCTTATCTATTTTATCTTGAGCCAAAAGACCTTCTATCGTTATTTCTTTTTGAACATTTGACTCAATTAAGTCAATCATTTCTTGACTACCGTTCTTAGCTATTTTTATTGAGTCTTTGTTGCTTTCAATTTCTTTTAAAAGCTGTTCAACTATTGCTCTGTTTGTTAAATCAGAAATTTCAGCTAAAGTCTTTTTTGTATCTCCAATACTTTTGGGGTCAAGAACAGTTGCTTTTGACTTTTCTGCTAATAACCTATCAGCGTTTAGTTGACCTTCAACTCTATTTAATTCTTGGGTTTGTTTTGTTAATTTTTTTCTTATAACAGCTATTTTATCCTCTCTATCTGACTTAGGAAGTACGTTCTCTGCTAAAGCACCACCTGCAAGACCACCAACCGCACCAGCCATAGCTTTACCTATTCTACTAATTATAGGCGTACCTTCAGCAGGAGTTGCATTTAAGTTATTAAGTTCAAGTTGTAATGCTTCTACTTCTTCTTTCTGTTCTTGATATTCTACAAATGAGTCATTAAACCTTTTTTCAGCTTCTTCTTGTTCAATCTTACCTAGTTCTTTATTGTATTTTAAAACAGCTGCGACAGCTTTTCTAAGTGTTTCTTCAGCTGCTTCATCATTTAAACTCTGCTCTTTAGCCTTTAGTGCTTTGGAGGCTGCAAGTTTTAAGTCTTCAAGCTTTTCGCCTTCTTTCTTAGTAGCTTCAAGTTTATCTTTAGCTTTTCTTTTTATTATATCGGTTTCGGTATCAAAACCAAAAGCCATAAATTCTGAATTAAAAAACTCTTGAGCATTAACGTAACTATCTATTACATTAATTACTTCAGTAATAGAGTCTAGTACAGTCTTAAAAACTCTTTTTATTGTACTTTCTTCTCCCGTTATATTTTTAACAAAATTTTGCCAAGCGGTAGTAAGTCTATTTTGAGAAGCAACTAAAGTCTCTACCCTGTCAACACTTTCTAAACCAAAAGCTTGTTCAACCGCATCAGCAAACCCTGGTAAAACTTCGGCTGAAAGTAACTCACCTTTTTTTAGCATTTCATCTAACTTAGGAAGAGTAACTCCTAAACTTGCTGCCATTATACCAAACGCACCTGGTAATCTTTCACCTAATTGTCTTCTTAATTCCTCCGTAGTTACTTTACCTTTAGAAAGCATTTGCTCTAAGGCTAAAAATACACCCGACAATTCATCAGTACGTAAACCAAGAACAGCTCCCGCTTTTGCCATTGTACCAAAAATCTTTTGAACGTCTTTCATTGCAAGACCCGAATTACGAGCTGCAGCTGCGAATTTTATAAATCTTGTTGTAGTTGCAATTAAAGAAAGACCTAAATCGGTAGAAAGCTTTAACATAAAAGCCGTATTCATTTTAGCCTCTAATAAAGTAGATGATGTTCTTTCTAATGCAAAACGAAGTGAATCAAATTGTTTAGCTAAATTAAAAATATTTTTTACAAGAGCAATAGCTAAGTCTTTTACTTTGTTTAAAGCCAAAATAATACCACCCCCTGTAAGTAACTTTCCTACACCGCCAAGACTACCTGCAAAACCCTTACTTGCGTTAGCTGACTTTTTTGTAGCAATAGATACTTGAGATTGAGTTGCCGTTAATTGTCTAAGCTTACCTTGAACCTTCATAATTCGCATCTCATACTGAAGCCAAGATTTATTTGATGTAGTTAAAGTTGATTGCTCTTTTTTTAATTGACTTATTTCCTTTGATAAGGCTTGTGCTGTACCTACAATTGCTTGTGCTGTTTTTTTCTTACTTGATGCTAATTTACTTTGAGCTGCTATTAATTGGTTTGTTTTTTGTATTTCTTTAACAATCTCATCATTGTTAGATACTCCTGTAGTTTTTGCACCAGCCTTATTTACTTCCAATAACTTTAACCTTAATTTCTCTAATTTAGCAGTAGCGGTTTCTATCTCCGCCATTGCTTGTTTTGAAATTATAATATCAACTTGACCCGCCATAATATTTTATCTTTTATTTTTTATTTTATCTAAATCTTTTTTAGCTTGAATAGATTTTTCTTCTGCTCTTATAATCATAGCGCACCATTCAATTAACGGGCAAGTATAAATATCTATCGAAATAGCTAAAGATTCCTGTAAAAGTATCTTTTCTTTTACTATGTCAAAATTAGCGTTTTTAGAATTAATATCAGCAGGTTTTAAAATATCTGCGTAATTAGATTTTTTAACGTTAACTTTTGTTTTAAATCCCTTTATTTTTACACCTAACCATTTAATATATTCTAAAGCCGTTTCTTCATCTTTAATCTCTTTTGAGTAAACAAAACCTTCGTCCTCTTTAAAATATGTTACATATTCAGAAAATAACTTACTATCAACCTTTATATCAATTAAAACATCAAATGCGGAGGTTATTCTAAACAACTTACTTTCAAGGTCACTCATTTCGTTTAGCTTCCTGTAATACTCTAAAGACTTTGTATCATTAGTATATTTAACTCTTTCATCGTAAATATCTGTATACCTAGTAGCTAATTCCAATAACTCATCATCAGAAAGTATAAAGTCTTTATCACTTCTAAACTTTTCGTAAAACCATCTCATATCAGATGTTTCAACTATTTTGTAGAAATTATATACTGGTAAATCTTCAAAACTTAAATATATCTTACTATTACTCATTACTTATTTATATGACTTTTAAATAATTTTCTTAATGTTGGTATTAAAATACTATTATTAATAATCTTTCCCTTAGCATCAGATAATCCTAATAATTTATTATTTTTAATAAATCTTGTTTTCTTAGCACCACCCATTCCTCTACTACTAAATTTCATTTTAGAATCCTCGTAAGTTATGAAAATTCCGTTAATAAAAGAACCTGTCCAATCAAAATTATATAAACTGTTAAATTTTTTAGGTTTATTTGGTTTTAATTTTTTTGCCCAAGCTGCAGTAAAAGAAGAATACCGTCCTACTATTTTGTCTAGACTATTAAGTCCTTTGCTTAAATTTACTTTGTTTAAATTAATTATTTCTTCAGAATTTTCTTTAGCAGACTTCTTGATACTCTCTTCAACCTTAAAAGATTTTAGTCTTTTTTGATACTGAACAACATTCATATTTATATTTTTTATATTAAAAAAACCCTTCCTCGCATTGAGAAAGGGTTTTAAATTACTAGACAAATATTTACTAAGTAAGTACTTGAAACTCTAATTTATTAGACTGAAATAATACATTAGAGTTAATTATAACGCTAGTAGTAACTGGTACACCAGATACAAAATAAGTTCCGTCAGTTTGCACAGTTACTGGGCCACCAGGTGTTGTAACCTGTAACGCATCAACATGAAGTATATAATCACCGTTTCCTTTATCCTCGTAAGTATATATGCCACTTTTATTTACTTTCCAATTACCAACAACAAGTCCTTCAATCGGAGTTGTTCTATCAGAAGCTAAAACTACATTAATTGGAATAGTAACATCTCCTATAGCTGGAAAAGTATTTGGTTGTAAAGTAACTAATAACCCGTTAACTCCCGTTACATTAGAAATTGGAAAAGCGTTAGCTGCTTCAACAACTGCGTAATCAGTATCAACCTGTCTTCTATCAGTCAATTGAAAAGTAAAAGTTTTCTTTTCAGTTTCAGTTGCCGTAGCAGGAGTTGTAATTGCTGATAAAGTTTGACCCGCAGTAAATCCTGTATAGTCTCCGTTTCCGTCTACTGCAAATTTCCAGTTTCCGTTTACGTCTCCAAGAATATAGTTAATGTTTCCAAAACCTGTTAACTTAGCCATTTGCTTGTAATACTCTTGACCTTTTTTCATTGTCAAAGAATACTTAGGAAGACCTTTAAGCGTTAAAGCTTCAACTCCTAATGGAGAAGTCTCTAAGGTGTCTTCAGACATTGTTGGCTCAGAAGAAAAAGCATCCATAAGAGGTATAATATCTCCTTTTTGAATTAACTTTTCAATAAGCTCTAAATCTAATATTTCGTTTTTCCCTATTACTACTCCTTTAGCAATTCCTAAAGCGTGAATAACAAGACCAAAGGATATCTCACATCCTAAGTCACCTGTATTTATTGCTTCACCACCGCAACCTGCTGATTTTGAAGCTATTGTACTTATTTTTCCCATTGTATTAAGTTTTTATTAATTAAATAATTTATTTGATTTTCTTCACCTTTAAAAGTATCTCCTACTTTATATATAACATCATAATGAGTGAAGGGAAGAATAGCGATTGCTATTTTTCGTTTTTTAACAACTTTCTTTTTTTTAGTTACTGCCATAATTTATTGGTTTTAAACAGTTTTGAGAATTAGAATTAAACCTTACGTCAATAGTAAGGCTAATCGCATCCCATAAATCAATAGTACCGTTCTTCTCGCTTTCAGCAGAGTAGTTTGGGAGTTTAAGTATTTTCCACTTATCTCCAATTCTACTCGTTAAGCTTGATACGGTAAGTCCGTGTATAAGTTTCTCGGTCAAGGGTTGTAAAACAATATCAAAAGACGTTTTGTATCTTTCGTTGTTAAACATTGCCTGTCTCGTCTCCCTTGTTGCGATTATAAAAGTACATTCTTTTGTTAAGTCTTGACCAGTAGAACCTTCGTAATTATCAGTAGAAGGTAATAACCATATTAATGGGTATGAATCCTCCTTCATAAGTTGAACGTATCTATTTAACTCGTCTTCGTCTCCCCAATGAAATTTAGGGTAGCGAGTAGTTCCAGGATTAATTCTAACCTGTGGAATAGTCTCTACAATATCTCTTATAGTATGTTCCGATACAATCATATACCAAATGAATTTTGTTCTGCGTAAAACTTAAAACTAAAATCAGCAAAAGGTTTTTCAAAAGCAACTGACGTAACCTCGTACCCTGTTCCAGCTGATAATGTTGCTGAATCATTTACCGTAGTTCCGTCTAACGTAAAAGTAGCGTTTCCATTTCCTCCAGGAATTATCAAAACGTCTCCTGCAGTATAATCTGCTCCAGGATTCATAATTTGATACGTTAATATCTCACCCAAATCACTTACTGTTAATATAAGAATTGCTGCAGTCATTGTTGGACTACCTCCGATTAACTCAAGTGGTGGGATTGGAGTTTCTGGGTCGGGAAATATACTTTTTTCGTTATTAGAATCAGTTAAAAATTGATATAATGAAACCGTTGCATTTTCAGAGCCGTACCAATCTATACCGTTAGTACCAAATCTATTAACATAAGTTATTGGATTCGGTAAGCTATCTGCTTGGTATTGTCGTAAAAACTTATTATACGCTTTAATATACTTTGGTGTTGCATCGTAATTAGTAGCGTTTTTAGAGTCATTACGAACTACTCCCGTAGTTGCAAATGTTTCATTGTAATTTCTAAGATATTGAGTATATACGTAACAAGCTACAAGGCTTTGTTTATTAGCACCCCTTAAACCCTCCCAGCGTTTTATAACGCTAGAGGGATTTGTATAGGTTACACCGTCTACCAAGTCAATCCATCTCTGGTCGTATGCTTGAAGATTCTCTAGTGCGACTTGTAGTTCTTTGTATAAAACAATACCTAATGCGTTAATTAATAATTCACGTGTATATTCTTCAATATAGAAATCTAAATCAGAAATTACCGTTAAACCAACAGACGCATTCATTTCGTCATTATTTGGTATATATAAATCCCCTTTTTGAAAATACGATGAATTAATTAAATCAGCCATTACTTATCAGTTTTTACTTTTTCTATTTAGTTGTTTTATAATAACTTATTATGCTTTTGCGATAGCTGCTTTATCAGTTGCAAAATCTCCTTTTACGAATGCAGGATAGTGATTAGATTTAACTCTTTGAACTAATCTAGCTTCTGCTAAGATAGTTACAAAATTCTTAGTAAAGTCATCATTCTCATAACCTACGTCAAAACTTAAACCTTCTCTAAATCTTACACCAGCTTTACTGAAATCTCCAACTAAATACTCACCTTCAGTAACTCCTGTATTAGCAATAATTGGAATACCTTTTACAACCGTATTTGCGTTTGTAGAAAATGGAGGTAAAATATAGTGACCGTCAGAACCTTTTGCTAAATCCATTGCTGTAACATCAGAAGGATTCATAACAATATAATTTGCTTGAAAAAGTGCAATTGAAATTTGGTTGATAGCTACTCTTAATACATCAGCATTAATTGGAGTTACAACTTCATTAGTTTGACCCGTAGCAAAAGAACCTGCAGCAAAAGCAGTAGCGTTAGTTAAGATACCTGTCAAGTTTTGTCCTGTTCCGTCTCCCGATAACAATTGAGCATCAATAGTTAAATTGATTCTTTCAGAAAGTTCTTGGTTGATTTCAGACTCCATTAAAGGAATATCATCTAACATTTCTTTAGATACCTTGATGTAAGCAGTAACTTTACGAACTGCTGCACTTGCAAGTACTAATTCAAAATCAATTTGAGCCTTAGCTGCTCCTTCAGCAGTCATTGCTGGTGCGCCTTCAGCGTTAGCTTGTTGTACCCATTCCCATAAGTTAGAACTAATTGTTCCAGTATTTACTAATTCTAAGATAAAAGGATTTCTTCTTACTATACGAGTAATTCCCGCTTCTCTTTCAGCTTGTGGTAATTGACCTGTTGTGCTTCCAGCCAACGTCATATCTCCAACTGCTTTCATTGTCATACGAATATTCGTTTTAGAATCTCCGTTTTTCATTGCTACTAACTTCTCTTTGTTAGCGATTAGCAATTCAGTTACTTGTGCTTTAAAAGAAACTTCTTTGTTCTCGTTTGCTTTATTTAATTTAGAAGTTAAACCTTCAATAACAGCACCTTGGCTTTTTTGAGCCTCAACTAAACTTCCATTAGAAGCTTCTAAACTTTTTACTGTTTTCTTTAACTCTTCAGAGTTATCAGAAATTGCTTTTAAAACTTGAGGGTTTACTTCTCTAAAAGCATCCTTTAGTTTTGTGTCCATACTAGCACCGATAGAAGACTCTATCTTTAACATAAGTGCGTCAAATTCTTCCTTGTTCATCTTAACGTTTGTTTAAATTAAAAAATTGTTTTTATTAATTGCATCAATTATACTGAAAGTGCTTTCTGCGGCTTTCTCTTGAGTGTCTATTTTTCCAAGTAAATCAAGGAAAGACGGCTCTTTGTCAATGTTTGTTGTTGGAGTAATTGGGTTGCTTCCCATTGGTACGGCTGAACCTTCAATTACTTTTGCTTCGGTAACTACCCAAAAATACCCTAACTCTTCAGCATCTTTTTTGTTTATTACCTGTGAAATATATTTGTCATAAAAGTTTTTCTCCTTTTCATAATCTTCATCGTTTATAGCCAATTCCATTTTTACGTATCTCATTCCTACTGAATGATTATTTACGAATCCTTGTTTGTATTGGTCAAACATATATTTGTTACGAGACTCTTTTATTGTTGACTCAAAAACTAAAGCTTGAGTTGTTCCAATAGCATTGTACCCTAACTCTTTCCAAGTCATTGTTTCTGCGGTAGCTTTTAAATCGTCACCGCTTGATATAATTTTATCAAAAGAACTTGACTGATGTTCTTGAACGTGCATTATTCTATTGTTCTCTTTTAAAGACTTGTTCCAAATACCAGGAATATGAACGTCTCCGTGTGAATCTAAAAAGTTAGTAGTATTTATAACCGCTTTTACCGTTATTTCGGTAACAGGCTCTGATGAACCGTCTTGCGATTTGTTTGCTAACTTTTTTTCTTCGGTATGAATAGAACTTCCGCTAATACCGTCAGCTAACTTAATAACACTTTTTTTTTGAGATAAAAGAGTTTCTTTGTTTAATACTAAGAACTCGAATAACTCTTTTTTTGTTTGGTAATTTGGAATGTCTAATTTCATATCTTTATTTACAAACACATTTATTTATTACTTTTTTGTCGTTGAGTTGTTTGTTTTTTTTCTCTACTATTTTAAGTAACTGTTCTTTTGTTAGTTTAGTTTTATCCATTTTGCTCTATGTTTTCTTCTTCGTCTTCTTCTCCGTCTATATATCCTTCTTCTTCCTCTCCTTCTTCATCATACATCATGTGAGTAGTACCACCCATTACGGTAATATCCTCTAATTCAAGGTCTTTGTCAAATCCACACATTTCTAAGGCAACCTCTTTAGGTATTCCCGTACTTAGTAAATCATTAAGTGCTTTAGCCTTTTTACTTATACCTTCATATCTTTCAATAAGAATAAATTGCATTATAGGTAAATGCTCAAACGTACCTACAATCTTGTAGTCAGTATCATCTATTAACTGATTTAGAACGTCAGTAAATGCGTTTGTATTAGCCTGCATTTCGTTTTGAATATACGAAACCATAGACTCCTTGAAGTTATTGTATGTAGTTTTTTTAGCCTCTAAAGAAATAATATCTTTAGGAATATGTAAAGCGGTATATATTAAGTTACCATCTACTTTAACCGACTCATCAAGTCCTAAGTCTCTTAAAGCTATATGTAAAGACTTATAAGTAATACTTGCCTTTGTAACTATACCTCTTTTTCTAAACCAACCTAATCCGTAGTTGTTTTGAAGTAAGTTTTCAGCTTTTTCCTTATCATCACCCGCAAGAGGGAAATGCTCGTTGTTACCTCCGCTTATTAACTCTTTTCCGTTTGTCTTTAGGATAATGTTTTTAGCGATTAGCGAGTCATTGGTATTTATTAAGGTTTGTCTTAAACCATCTAATCTTGAATTTACTTGATAGAAGTTTTTTTGTAACATATTAGGCAAGTCATAGAAAAATATTAAGTCCTTAATCTTAATAGTTAAATTTTCTCCATTCTTGTCATATACTATTGTTTCGCTATCAGCAATAGATTTTAGCCTTGAAGAATACATACGTGAGCGATAGTTTGCATCGTTGTACTCGTCTGGCCAGTCTATTAAATCATTATCTAATATATAGATTGAGTCAATATCTTCCGCATCATTAAATCCTAATGGTCTTTTTAGATAACCAACAGCTTTTCCTTGAGCAATTTGAATAAACTGCAAACTTTCTAAGAAGTCTGATTTTGTTTGATATAGGTTTGGCTTATTTAAAAGTTTTATTAGCCAATGATTTTTTTCTTCCTTTCCTGTTTCTTTATTTACAACTTTAAATTCAGCTTGACTGAATAATTTAGAGATAAATAGTAATGCAGGTGTTAAAATTGGGTGATTTTGAGAAATCTCCAAGTTTGTCATATTTTCTCCCGAACCAAAGCCGTTGCCATTGTTCTCTACATACCAATTATTACCAGACGAATCACGTGTCCAAGTAAGTTTTCTGAGTTTCTGAATAATATTCAATGCTATTAGTTTACAGATTTGCTCAAAAATACTAAAAAAAATCTACATAATATTAAATTTGTTCCTTTATAATCTTTTTTGCTAGAAAAATATATGTCTTACTCATAGCATTATTTGTGTCAAAACCTTGTTTTAATGGCTTTTCGTAACGAATTGGTTTATTATTTCCTGTTTTTACTTCAATCCGCCAAGTTGCACCTACCTTGACGGGATATACTTTTATTTCTTTTTTAAAACAAATACTACACGCTTCGCTAATATTCATTACTTTTTAGCATTGTCTTCAATTAAAATCTTATCACTTATACTGACTAACCTCTTTCTATCCTTTGTATATGCTACAAAAACTTCTTGTAGTTTTGTAAAATCTGCGAAATCAAACTTTAAAAACTCGTCTATAAACGTTAATTTATTTGATACTAGCTTATCAGATAAATCTTTGTCATCTATATTCTCTGTCTCATTAAAATAGTCTTCTTCTATCTTTATTAAGTCCTTTAAAGTTCTATTTACGTTCATTTTAGCTGATTGCTTAAATACACCCAAATGCTTTGACTCCTCTAAGTAGTGAGTTGTTATATAAGAAGATATAATTCCTCCACTTACAAATTGTACCGCTTTTTTTGATAATACCATGATTTATTATTTTTTGTATGGAAATTTTTTATTTAAACTTATTTTTCTTTTTCCGCATCCGCAATCTTCTTTTCCTACCAAGTTTGCAATCTTTTCTGCAACCTTATCTAATCCCGTAGCTTCTGTTACCTTAGCAATTGAATCTCCAAGACCAAGTGATTTTTTTTTAGTCATCTGGTTCTTTTTTTTTAAATATTGTTAATGAAAATATGAAAAACACAACTATTAATATTAATTTCATTATTCGGATTTTAGCATTAATTTTAAAACCAATTGGGTTTTTTCTATATCTTCGTTGAATTGACCTTTTTTATATGCTCTATCAATACGTTTAATCGCATCGAACTGATAAGGATTCCAACCTCTTTCTAATCCTATTTTATACAAACTTCCGTTTTCATTTGAGTAATGCTCGGGTACTTCTTTTATTGGAATATCTCTACTTAGATTTGATACCCAGTAATCTCCAAAAACATCTTTTATAACTTTTTCCTCGTTATCTTTATCTCTAAGAATTTTATTCTCAGCTAACTCGTTTTCCATTAATTCTTCAAACTTAGTTTTACTATTTCCCATTATACTATAATATTTACGATTAATTCTTTAAATTCTTCTAGTGAGCGTATAATATAATACTCAAACCCTTGATTTGTCATAAGATACTGCCAAGCCCTTTGAGAATCTGACTGCCTTCCCTTTTCAGTTTTTAATTCTATCATTACCGAAAAGCTTTTATAATACAAAACCATATCTGAACGACCCTTTACAACTCCTAGAAATTTATTTAACTTACCTCTTAAACCACCTACTGAATTATTGTTGTTGTAACATAGGCAACCTCTTAGTTCGGGGTACTCATTATTGAAAAACATTACAATCTCTTGCTGTATTCTTGCTTCTGATTTCATAATTTATTTATCTCTTGTTTAACTTCGTTCCAATATTTAACATCTATTCTATCGTGAAATTCTAATATCTCATCTACACAAATCAATGCGCATTGTTTAGCTAAAGGCTGATAAATACCTATAATTCCATTGTCTAATTTAGTTCTACAATATCTGTCTACTAATTCTAATGCTTTTTCTTTTGCTNTCATAAGTTCTCTNCTGCTACTTTAGCTTGATATATCTCGTACTCAATACGGCTTTTAAATTCTTCAAGACTGCTAAACTCCTCATAATCATAATCTATAAGTTCGTGCTTTCTATAAGTTCCGTTCTTACTTATAGTTAGAAACCTATACCTCCAATTTAATACACCGCTATCTTCGTCTTTTACTAAAGATACTGAAACACTAGGNTCTAGTCTTGAATGTTTTATAGATAACTTTCCCATACTATTTTATAGCGTTTTCGATACCTTCAATAATAATATCAGTTAAACTCTTCTTGTTTTTGATACACCAAATTTGTGCTTCTTCTTTTAAGGCGATAGGTAGTCTTACAAAGCTTCCTACTGTTCCTCCTTCTTTCTTACGTGCTACTAGATTTTTTTTCATTATTATTATTTTAAGATTAATTTGTTTAAAAGATTTTTAGAATTACCAATAACAACTGCGTCATCTAATTCAAAAGTACCTGCCTTTGTAGCAATTTTTACCGCTTCAATTAAAATAGTAAGTGCTTGAGATTCTTGTTCAGTTAATTTTTCTTGTACAACGTTTTGTACATCTTTTTGTACGTCTTTCATATATTTATATAAATTAAGATTTAAAATATACCAATAGTCTGTAAGGTTGGAGAGCTTCCTGCTTCTAGGCTTTAGACTATCAGTATATTATAATACAAATATAGTGATATATATTATATCTACCAAATTTTTCTGTCCTAAAAGATACTAAAAAAAATTTTAAACTTCTTTAAACCTATACCACGACTGGCAAAACTCTATGCTTAAAAAAATTAACTCAATAACTACGAAGCACGTCAATGGCAAATAAACAGGTCTGCTCTAGGAAACATCTATGCTGTTTGTCAATTCACAGCGATGGTTTGTCAATTCCGATATCTGCTGTATTGACGATGCGAACCTAGTCCTACAAAGGAAAATTATGTGAATGGAGTTTTGTCAATTGTCAACTGGGTTTTTAAACTCTATACCGTAATATGAATCATAAAACACAACCCTTTATATTTTTTAAAATAAAATAAAAAGATAGGAAGAGGGGTATTTGATTGGATAACTCTCTGAAAATGAGGAGGTTATGTTTGTCAATTTCTTGTCAATTCTGCGTCAATTCTTGTCAATTCTTGTCAATTCTGGTTGTAAAAAACTCTCTATGCAAGGCTATGACTAGGAAAACCTAGCAATTGACAAAGCATCTAAATTATCAGTATATACACGATTTTATTTCAAAAAGGGGGAATTTTTGGTAGTATAGCCGACCGACCCCCCCCCCGTTTTTTTATTTTAAGATACTTTTAAGCCTATTCATTAGGGTTCTAGTATATAGGTATAACTTAAAGCTAGTTCCTTTCTTAGCTATCTTATAAGGACAAAAAAAAGCCTACTAAAATTAATTAGTAGGCTATTGTTGTTTAAATTTTAGTTATAATATAGTAGGTAAAATTAAAATTGCTATTATACTACCTATTAATAATAGAGTAATTAAGGCTAAAATATTTGTTATTACTTTTTTAAATTGTTTCATATTTATTTTTTTACTGAATGAATAGCGATTGCGATTTCTTTTAATTCTACTAATATACTTTTAATTAAATTTTTCATTTTTTAATATCTTTTTACTTCGTGAATAGCTTGAGCGATTAATTTTAATTCGTTTAATATATTTTTTAAGATTTTCATTTTGTTTAGGTTTTAAAACCCGCCGTTTAAAGCGGGTTAAATTATTGTTTAGTACTATTTATCTTATTAGAGTTTTGAAAGCTTTTACCTTATCTGAAACCGTCTTAATTTCGGCTTTCGTTACTAAGGTTACAACTTTATTAAATTTGAAAGTATATAGATTTTCTTCAACGTCTTTCCTAGACGTTTGCCGAGTTATTAAAAACAAAAGGTTTAGACGTTATTACTTTTATACCTTTATAGTTAGCGTTTAAATTAAATTTAATACCTTGTATTGACTCCCTAGTTATACCGCTTTCAATAGACCTATATAATATTCTTCTCAGTCTACCTTCAAAATTTTTACCGTCTACTTTTTTGTCGTTTCTAATCATTTCTTTTTTATACTCACTAAGTATATAAGAAAAAGTTAAATTAGGTTTGTCCGATATACGCTTTAAAACTTTAACGGCGGTCTTTAATTCTATTGAAGGTTTAGCCCCCAAACGAATACCGAAAATTTCTCTAAATTTTACCTTAGTTTCTTTCTTAACTACTTTCTTTTTTTCAACGTTTGCCGTTGTTACTACTAATTTGTTACCTTTTACTACTAATGAATTTTTCATTTTACTTGTTTTAATTTGCTGATTTTCAGCGTTTTAGGTTTATTTTTGAGTACTACCTCGTAAACCCTTACGCAAATATAATACTTATATATAGATATACAATACTTTTTTTTGTTTTTTTTGGGGTTTAGATTTTTTTTATTCAAATATTAATTTTTGAGTCTTATATATAGGTGCGTTTTTTTTGAGTTTTTTAAGACACCCAAAACACAAGCAGCAGAGCAGAACAGCAAAACAGAGCAGAGCATTGGAGCATAAACATTATTATTTTTTATAGCATAGCAGAAATTTCTTTAGAAAAACGGCACCATCTATAAAAAACTAGTGATAAAAAACGCATCAATGTTGTTTATAAAAAACGCTCGTAAAAAACAGCGATGTCTCGGTAAAAAACAGCAGCAATAGTTCTAGCAACAATTGTAAAAAACAGCAATGTCAATTGTAAAAAACAACCGTAAAAAACGCATAAATGTTTGTAAACTATTAAGTTTACATATATCTAAAACTGTAAACTATTAGGTTTACAAAAAGAGCAGTAAAAAACCCCGTTAAAAAACGAGGTGGAGAGTTTATAAGTCTGTAGGATAAATAAGGTCTTGTGCTTGTTTTAAAGAA
>JGI24539J26755_10000476_pt1 | contig 18836 bp, 44 predicted proteins | sample NorSeaMetagenome_2_FD_26755 | JGI IMG/M metagenome (IMG submission 26755) | reverse complement strand
ATATTATATTTTTCACAAATTTCTTCAATAGACATTATTTATATATTTATTTTCTAATATGTAAACAAAATATTAAACACATTTGATATATCTTAATATAACAATTATAATGGATATAAAAGAAATTTGTAAAAAATATAAAATAACTAACTATGAGATAAATGAAGATAAAACGATTGATGTTTATGGTAATGTTGATCTATGGGATAAAAAATTAAATAAAATTCCATTAAATTTCAATAAAGTTACAGGAAACTTTTCTTGTTCATATAATAATTTAACTTCATTAAAAGGATCACCAAAATGGGTTGGTGGTGATTTTAGCTGTCATTATAATAAATTATTGGATATTGATTGTGGAATACAAATAGTTGATGGTAATTTTTATTGTCAAAATAATAAAATAACCACATTGAAGGGATCTCCTAAATCAGTAGGATCCTTTTTTTGTTATAAAAATAAGATAACTGATTTAAAAGGATGTCCAAAATATATTATAGATAATTTTGATTGTAGGTATAATATTCTAAAAACAAATGTATCTAATATTAAATCAGTGGGTTTGTTTTTAACAACACTTAAATCAGAAGGTCTTAATATAGATAATTATAAAGATTGGAATAAGCTACAAAAAAGAAAATTATTTCTTAAAAAGATTATTAAACAATCCTTTTCTTTCTTTTTTATCTTTTTTTAATTTTAATGTTTTAATGTTTTCTAATGGTATTAAAAGAGTATCAATACTATAAATTGTTTTATATACTGTATCATATGATATATAATTAGTATCGTTAATATATTCTTCTATTCTATTGTTATAATCTTTTATTTTATTGTTATTTAGTTCAATAGAATCTAAGTATATTTCTATAAAAACATCTTTTTCAACACTTTTCTTTTTAGTAAAAGATAATTTTCTTTCCAAAGAATCTATTTTTTTAATATAATCATCATTGGTTTCATTAACCTCAGTTGAATAGCTTTTTAGTTTATTAACTAAATATTTAAGTTTATTTTTTTCTGAATTTAATTCACCGTTTAAGTTTTCGAAAATTGAATCCTTTTTACAATTCTCTAATATAATATTAGTTATAATATTATCCGCTTCTGAAAACAACTCATGTTGAACAGAGTCTATTTTTTTTATCTCATGTTTACTTTCCTCAATGAATACATTTTCTTTTGAGTTAAATGTCATAACCAATAACATTGTGGTAAAAAATCCTATAAATATAATCCAAACAATCTTCATTATTATTTATTTACTTTTTGTAACATAGATATAAACTTATCGTTTAATTCCTTATACTCTTTTTTTAATTCTATTACTTCAGATTGTAGTTCTTCTATTTGTCCTTCTAAGGTTGATTTATTATCAAAATATAAGAATCCAATTGAAATTAAGCACATAAATAACATAGCCGTTATCGGATTTTTAACAAATTCCTTAAATGATATTGCTGGTAGAGCCATGTTAACTATTATACTTTTTTATTACACTATATATATATTTATAAAAATATCAAAAAAATATGCGGATGTGTCGTTTAAATAGCTTATATTAGTATAACGAAAATATATATATTATGAAGTTTAGAATTTACGCCGAAAATACGATAAATCCAAAAGGTAAAATTTACTATTGTGGTGATTCTGTTGAAATAGGTGTTGGTAATAGAAAAGAAGAAAGCACTTTTATTTTAAATCAACATGGAGATTTATTGTTAATTGATAATAAAAGGGAAAAAGCAAATATGGCTTGGGCTAGAATATCAAATAATTCATTAATAAAAATGATGTCATCAGGTATCATTGATAAAAACGGAAAAGAAATATACGAAAAGGATGTTGTTAAAGTTAATAACGATGAAATAGGAGATGTTGTTTTTAGTGATGGTTGCTTTTGGGTTATGTTTTATAATGAGCCAGCAAAGGAAGCTTTGTATAATTTTTGTAATTGGAATCCAGAAACAGATAAAGATGATATTGTTGAAATTGAAGTTATTGATGTAACAAGTGATGTTAGATAAAAAAATTAGTAAAATTATCTAAACAAATTTAGAATATTTACTATATATGGTTATAATATGGAAAGGGATATAAGACTCTTAGAACAAAAGATATTAAATTATATCGAAAAAGAAGAATATGAAAAGGCATCTAAGTTAAAAGAATGGCTTGATGATATTAAAGAGATAAAGAAAAGTAAAGAAAAGTAGTATCAGGTGAAGTGGCAGAGCGGTTTAATGTACCAGTCTTGAAAACTGGCGTGGGGTGACCTACCGGGGGTTCGAATCCCTCCTTCACCGCTTTAATTTTTTAACATTTTATCTAAATGGATATAAAAAACATCTGTGATAAATATAGAATAAAAAACTATACGGTTAATTCCGATGGTTCAATTGATGTGGATGGAAACGTTTATTTAGANAATAGAAAATTAACNAAACTTCCTTTAAAATTCAATAAANTAAATGGATCTTTTTATTGTCCATATAATAAACTAACCACATTAGAAGGAAGTCCNAAATCTATAATGGGGTCTTTCGATTGTTCAAATAATAAATTAACAGATTTAAGAAATTCACCAAAATATGTTTTCGGTAATTTTTATTGTGGTGGTAATTTATTAAAATCATTGGATGGTAGTCCAGATAAAGTAGATGGTAATTTTTATTGTAAAGATAATAAACTAATTACAAATAAATCCAAAACAAAATTAAAAGGTAGATTTTATACAACATTTTTAGAAGATGGTTTACTAAAGTCAAATTACAATAAATGGAATATTAGACAAAGAAGAAAATCAATAATAAATAAACTTTTAAAAAAATAAGTTGTTATAACCAGTATTATTTACTATATTGTATAAAAATAAATATTATGGACGCTAAAAAATTAACAAATGAAATAACTAACTTTCTAAATACTTACGGTGATAAGTCAAAGGATTTCAATAAAGCTATGTCAGGTGAACACAGAACACTTCAACAAAACTTTACAAGACTTTGTTTAGGTTGGATAGAACATTGTGCTAGTGGTGATTACTATACTGATGGTAGAAATGAAGCTAGTAAAAAAACATCAAAAGACATTTTAAAAGCATTTAAAAACTTACAGAAAGAAAATGGATATAATGGAGAGATGCTTAAGCTAATGAGTAAGTTGTCTGGACATTTACCTACTGTTTAATAAAAAAATTAAAATATGAAATCAGGAAATATAAGTATTGATAATAAAATGAATTTATCTATTGTGTCAACAACTAAAGTAAGTTGTGTGGATAAGATTATAATGTTTTTTCCAGGTGGTGAAAAAGAAGAATTGGTTGTAAATATTGAGGCAGACTTTAGTAAGTTAAAACCAGAACATCATGAGATATTTTTAGATTCATTTCAAAGTAGATATAATCACCACTCTAGAATATTCAATACACACACTAATCATGATGGTGGTAAAGTTCCTACAATTGTTGGTAAATCAGTTGAAAGGAAATCTATTTTTGATAAAATTAAAAAATGGTTAAAATGAGAATATGTATTTTTTTGATAGTTTTATTGTTNANTGGTTGTGTTCAAAGTANNTGCAAAACACCTTGGTGGAAAAGACAACCAAATAAACACTACCAAAAAGAACAAAAAGATATGAGTAAAAAATATAAATCACATAAAAGGTCTGAAAGAAAAAAACATAAGTGTAATAATAAATAATTTAATGATATGGAAAAGGAAGCCATTAAAGAACTATTGATAGAATTTTGTGTTACAGAAGCTTATGGAGCTTGTGATATAAAACAATGGGTAAATGATAATGGTGTTAAAATGAAACCTAGAGACACTATACAACAAATAGAAAGTAGAGTTGATAACTTTATAAAAAACAAAAAAAATGAGTAAAGAACAAACCCCATCTTATAAAAAATTATCATATAACATAACTAGAGAAGGATCTAAATATCCTTTTAGAAATGATTATTCTTATAAGTTCTCAACTGGTCAGTTTTTGGAACAGATAGATGATTTATCCGATATGTCATCGTATACATACAACGAAATAAAACAAATATCAATAGATTCATTAGTAGAGGAATTTAGAATATCATTAAACAATGTAGTATTTGGTGATCCTGCTGGAAAGGAATATGTTGAATACTTGAAAACAAAAAATAATAATAAAAAATTATGATAGAATTAGAAAGACTTAAAAAGGTATGTGAGGAATCTAATACTGATTTTGAAAAATTTATATGGCAAGCTTATTTGGTTGTTGAACTAGGTAAATCATATAAACCAACATTAGAACAATTTGATGATTTATATACTGGATTAGTTGGTGGAAGTTTAGGTAACTTAGGGTCAGGTAAAACACCAGAATATATTGAAGGTATTGGACCATCTAAAGAAGAAATAAACACACTTAAATCTTGGGATAAATTTAGAAATGAATTAATTTATACATTAGGAGCTTTAATTTGTCCTTTTCATGAATGGATAAAAAGAAATAAAGAATCAAAAGAATGGGTATACTTATCAGCTATATCATTTAAATTAGATGAAGAATTTAAACAAGATCCAAATGGATGGGCAGTTGAACTAAGAAATAAATGTAAACCTAAAAATAATGTATAGTTTCTACTGGTTAATACCAAGTTTAATTTTATTCGTAGTTATTGCAACTATTGACATTATAACTAATTTTAAGAAAAATGAATAAAAAATTATCAACCAAAATGTTAGAAGCGGCTAACTATATTCATAGTATGTCTAGAAATGGATATGGTAATTATATGGTGACCAATTTAGATATATTTAAGGTTTTAAACGAACATGCAGAAAAACTTGAAAAGTTAAAAGAAAGGAAAGATAATATTAAAAAAATATTAAAAAAACAAAATAATAGATAATATATATATAAACCAAGTTAGTTTTTCAAAACAAATATTAAATTATGGAAATAGTAGTAGAACAGAAAAGAATAAATTTAGACGATAAAATTATAACTGAATTAGAGAACTTTCATAAAAACTCAACAAGTTTATATAGTAGTAATAAAAGTGTTTTCAATATAATCTCAGTTAAAGATGTTAATGATGTTTTGAAAGCTAATGAATTATTCAATAGGTTGAATATTAAAGTTCTAAAAAACAAAGATAAATTTTTAGAAAAATCCAATAATAATCCAATAAACAACTACTTCTTAATCAAAGAAGGTAATGAATGGAAAATACAAAGTGATTATATTGGATTTGGTATGAATGTAGGGGATTTAGAAAAGTGTGTTAATTTCATCACACAAAATAGTAATGTTAATGAAATAAAAGATTTTACTAAAGAAAGAGTTATATCTCGTGTTAAGGAATTAAAGAAAGGTAAGAAATTGTATGATGATAATGAAAAATTAAGCGCTGGTCCCAAAAATCATTACAAAGCATCTTATTCCAAAGATGGTCACAATTTTTGGAAAATTTCAAAATTCATAATTGAAGAATTAGAAAATCTGTTAGATAAATAAACATGAGAGAACTAAACGAAATTAAATATAAGTTTGTTATAGACGTTACGAAATTTTTTGTCGGTAAATATATAGATGGTGAAATTAAAGACTTTAATAAGATAGTAAATAATGTTATGTCACTATCTTCTTTTGTTAAAGAAATGACATTTATTTATGATGAATCAATATGGTCACCGAATAAACCAAATGTTCATAATAATTTAATTCAATTTAACGTTAAGTTTATTAATGAAATTGGACATTTACCTTTTAGATTTTTGGTTAAAAAAGGAGTTGACCAAGAAGTTATATTGTTAAATACTAAAGATTAGTTTTATAATGTGTTTGTCAACCTTTTTAATTGTTCGGGATTATTTTTAAGTATTTCAATCATATCAATAACATCTGGGTTATCTAATTTTGATATTACACTAACAACATCTTTGTTATTAATTATAGTGTCATATAAGACATCTAAATTATTCTCATCACCTAATTTAGTAGCAACTACATTAGCTTCNAATCCATAATCACTATCACTCACACCTGGTATAAAATCACTTTCGTTTAAATTTATTGGTGTATTTTTCTTCTCGTTATAATTTAATAAATGTTTCATAATATTAATTATATATTAAATTTTAAAAGAACTTTATTGATATTAAATTATATAAAACCATACTTCTGAGAATAATAATTTATATAATAGGTATAATGGCTTTACCATTATTATTATTTTCTATCATTAAAAAACAAAAAAATGGATAAGAGAGAATTAGATAAATTAGATAAATCCGAATTAATTGATTTAATATATGATTACTGGGATTATTTAAAAACAAGAGCTATTAAAGATACGATGAATAAAAATGACTCTTATGTAGAAACATCTGGAAGAATTAATTTAACAGAGGTTAATAGAATAAATAATTTACTATCACTTAAAATAAAAGAAAAAAATGCATATTAACAAAATAAAATTATTAAAAACATTAACAATATTATTTTTAACAACATCAGGTATGGTATTCATACCATATATAGTAGGTTATTTAACACAATATTTTAGTGGTATATTATCAACTGATTATATTGAGATATGGTCTTTTGGAACGGTTATTTTAATATCACTGGGGGTTTTAACATTTTTAGGTTATATTATATACGTTAGTTTAGATTAGATATAATTAAACACATTTAATTTAAAATGAACTTTATTAGTATTAAATTATATAGAATAAAAATAAGTTATTTAATTAATGAGTGATATAATTAAACACAAAGATCCATTTTGGGGTGAAATTAAATTAAAAGAAGTTGCTAATATATCCATATCCTTTGAGGATAATGTAACTTATTATATTTTGGAAACAGGTGAATGTAATAAACCAAGATTAAAAGATGGTGTTTGGTATAAGGATAAACATGATAAGATACACCACATGACTGGTGATCAAGTAGAGTGTATTTATAGAATTTATGATAAGTTAACTAGAATAGATTAAAATATAGTATATGAAAAAGAAACACCACAAGATACAAAGTCAAAAAGATTACTGGATTGAAACACTATCACCCTTTACTGATATGAGTTTAACTAAAGATGAGGCAAAAAAATACCAAGACGAACTTGCTCAAAGATTATCAGATTTGGTAAAAAATAATATTATAGTCGATTCAGATAATGATGTAATATGTAAACATCAATTAGCAGAAAGAGGTCATCATGGTGATAAATATTCTGTTTGTATTAAATGTCACCAAGAATTTTATTAATTTTTTAGATATATAAATTTTGTTTTTTGTATAATATTCCATATATTGTAAATGTATTAACATATAAATTTATAATTATGGTATATAGAAAAAGAATAACCGAACACGTTATCAATAAACTTGAAAATTTTAACATATCCAATTTTGTAGCAACTATTGATTTTAAACATGTAGTATCTATAGGTGTTTCGATAATAGAAACAAAATATCCTGAAATAGGACCTGGGTATGGTGGAGGTGGATTCGTTAATGCTCTTATTGATAATGACCTAATTGCTTCTTTTTCTAGAGCAGATAAAATAAATAAAAAATATCTTGAATTTTATTGTGAACTATTAAAAGGATCTGATATGTTATACGAAGAATTAATGGTAAATAATTAATATAACTAAAACTCAAAGACATGAAATTATTAAAAGAAGGTAAAAGAACAAGATACTCAAAAAGAATTAAGAAAGGTGGTAATAAGGGTAGAACTTTCAATTACGACACACCACAAACACATAATAGAAAAAGTTCGAGAAAAAATTCTATTTAAATAAACATAACAAAAATTAATGATATACGTAGTATAATTTATAGCACCATATAAAAGGTTTTGAATCAATTAAATAAGATTATATGACTGAAGAAATAAACTATAACATTGGTGATGTTGTTATAACATCTAAAGGTAAAGGTGAGGTGATATTTAAAGATAAACACTCATCGAAATCTCCAATGCAGGGTAAATGGATATATATGTTAGAAAAAAAAGAAGGAGAGTGGATTGGTCCTTTTGATCACCACGAATTAGAATTAGTAAATGAATGATTTAGAATTGACAGAAACTATTTTTGGTGTATATGGAATAAAATATCATAAATTAGTAGAGGGTGATAATACATATTTAACACCTTATGGTAAAAAAGATACTGAAGGTAATATTTATTTAGAAGGAAAAGGTTTGGTTAAACTAACTAATCATTCTCAGTTAGAAAACTTTTCCGAATTCAATAAAGGTAATTTAAAATATGAAGAATGATAATGATAAAATGAATGATGTCATAGATGTTGTTCTAAGAGATGTTGGTGGTATAGAAGGATTTAACGCTAGTGATGATGAAACTAAATATAAGTTAATTAGAGAAATGATGGATCGATGGGAAGATTATAAATCATTAAAAAAGTCTCACAATTCAAATTAATTCACTATATTTTAAAATTATATGATTAAATAAATTCAGTTGGTATCCAAACCTATTATAAAATAAGTATATAAATATCATGAATAAAGATAAAAAAACTGGACTACTCATAATCGCAACAAATAAATATGTTGATTTTTTACAACCACTTATTGAAAGTGCTGATAAGTTTTTATTGAAAAGATATGATGTTACTTATTTTATTTTTACAAATAAAGATATTAAAGTAGAAACTGATAGAAAAGTTGAATACATAAATGTAAATCATAGGAAATGGCCTTGGATGACATTAGGTAGATATAATATATTTGATGATAATAGTGATAAACTATCTAAGATGGACTTTCTTTATTATTGTGATGTGGATATGAAATTTATTAATAATGTTGATGGTGAGATATTTGGAGAAAGAGTAGCTACACAACACCCAGGATATTATGGACAAAGAGGAACTCCAGAAAAAAGACCAGAGTCATTGGCTTATGTTAAAGAAGATGAGGAAATGCAATACTTTGCTGGTGGGTTTAATGGTGGTACTAGTTACGAATACCTTAAAATGTCTAAAAGATTATCAGAAAATATAAACATTGATTATGACAATGGTATCATATCAACATGGCATGATGAAAGTCATCTCAATAGATATTTCATAGATAATGAACCAACTAAGATATTGAATCCAGGATATTGTTTTGGACAATCAATGAAGTTACCGTTTTTTCCTAAATTAATAGCTTTGGACAAACATGACTTTTATGAAATTAGAAATTAAATGAGTAATAAATTAGGTGTAATATTTTATCATAAAAATATATCAAATATCTATAAGAAAATATGGATAGACAAATGTGTTAAATCTATTTTAAACCAATCACATAAAAATTTTAAAATTTATGAGATAAACTATGGTGATGAAGATTATTCAGTATTCTCTGAACTAGGCACAAATAAAAAAGAACACATTTTTTATAAAAGAAATCATATAAATTATATCGAATCTATGAACTTTATTATATCAGAAGCATTTGATGATGGTTGTGATTTTGTTTTTAATACTAATTTGGATGACTATTACACAACAGATAGATTAGAAAAACAATTGGTTCATTTACTGAATGGTTATGATATAGTATCATCTAATTTTTGTCAAATAAAAGAAATAGATGGTGTTGATAAAATAATAACACAAATGAACATAGATAGTAAAACAAATATTAAAGAAAATTTAAATAAAGATATTAATGTAATAGCTAATCCTTGTTTTGCTATGTCTAAAAATTTCTGGGAAAATAATGAATATGATGTCAGAACTTCACCAAGAGAAGATATTATAATGTGGAAAAATAATATAAACAAAGGATTTAAATTTAAAATAGAAGATAAGGAATTATTATATTATAGAATACATGATAATCAGGTAAGTAATAAATAAAATTTAAATTCTATAAAGATGGATAAAGAAAAATATGAAGAAAGGGTGAGAAAATTGAAAAAAGATGGACATATAATTTATACAGAAAAAGATATAAGAAAACATATCGAAAATCTAAAAAAGGAAATATTAGAAAATAATAATAAAATCACTAACAATTAAATACATGACCGTTTTTGAAGAATATAACATAACTAATTATACTATTAATGAAGATGGATCAATTGATGTTAATGGTGATGTTCATTTGTATGGATATGGATTAACTGAACTTCCAATAAATTTTAATAAAGTTAGTGGAACTTTTGATTGTTCTGAAAATAATTTAACATCATTAAAAGGATGTCCTAAATGTGTAGGTGGTAACTTTTCATGTGGTAATAATAATTTAACTGATTTAAAAGGCAGTCCAAAAGTAATAGATGGTAGTTTTTATTGTTCAGGTAATTATTTAAAATCTTATGTTTCAGATTCTATTGTAGGTAAAACTTTCTATTGTCAATTAATAGATGATGATTTTATTGTAGCAAATTATAATGAATGGAATCTTAATCAAAAAAGAAAATTCAAATTAAATAAAATTCTCACGAATTGAATTTTTTTAACTAATTTTAGTAACTTTTAATTATAAATCTTAGTATACTTATATAGATAAGAGATAATAACATAAAAATAATCAACCACATTATGAAAACTACTAATCTTAAAAATGCGGACACTAGTGAATTCGCCAGAGATGGCCCCAAGTAAAAATAAAACAAAATTAACAATTCTTTCATTCAACCACTTTAACGAGTGGTTTTTTTATTTGGTGTATTAGATAATATTCCGTATATTAGTGTTATGGTAAACAACAACTACATTAGAATAAGTGAAAAGTCAACACAAGATAAATTTAGAGAAATAGGATTAAAGGTTCAAAAAGGTTTGGTTAAATTTGCTTATTATGGAACAGATAATAGTATTGGTTATTTTTACTACTTAAAATTAAAATAATTATGATTAAATTAAAACCACAAAAAATAGAATGTCAAGACAATTGGGATAGTAAAATACAAGGCGTTATATTTGTTGAAAAGGAAGATGATATAGATATATTGTTCAATGAACTTGTTAAACAAGATTCTTATTGGGAATCTTATAAGAGATTAATTAAAGTGGCTCCTAAAGAAGTTGAAGATAAAGATACTCTTAAAACTTATTGTGAGTATGTAGGTAAGACCGATATTTATGAGACAGAAAAAATAAGAGAAGTTGTTGATTTTATAATATTTCAATACAGAGAAACTTGTTGTTGTTGTTGTTAAAAACTAATTTAATGAATACTTTACCTGAACATTTTATAAACTATCTTGTGTATAATACTTTTGTAATAGTTTGTGTTGTTATAATTGGAATAGGATTAATTTTTACATTATCCCTTATGTCAATTAGAATAGCTTGTTACATTGTTAAAAACATAAGAGAAATACTAAATATATGAGAAACAGTATGATAATAGACATTGGATGTGAAACAATTGATTTCAGTAAAGTGGAACGAGTAGGTTCTATTTATGGGGATCCTGGAAGATATGATGTTTATTTCATAAGTGGTGGTAGATCAATAATACTTGTAGATTGTGATAGTGTTGGTACTAATAAAATGAAAAGAGAAGATTTTATTAGTAAATGGAAAGCTGTTATGAAAAAATACTATAACATTAAAAAAAATAATAATAAAAACAAAGAAAAAGATGATAACGAAAATACCTAACGATTTAATGGATGGTACAATAAATAATATTATAAATTAAAATAATTTCCTTATATTAGTAAAATGGATATACTTAACGACAATACTACGAATATCGAATACCCTAAGACATTAGTAATTAGAAATAGTGAAGGTGGTATGGTGTGGCAAATATATCACGTTAATGATTATTATGAAGCTGAGAGGTTGTCATTTAGAGCAACTAAAAATGGATTTGAGTCCTGTATATTAGAAGATTATGAAGATGGTTGTGAAGAGACCTTTCCTACATGGAGAAAAGAATGTGACTGGGTAAGAGACTAAGTATTATATTGAAAAAGTAAAAATAAATATCTGAATATTTTTTATTAAATCAACAAACTATTAAAACAATTATCAATATGACTAAAGATACAATATTAGAATTTAGATTAAAACTCAATAAAGATGTTGAAGGTTTTCATATTAAAGGATATGAGGATATATTTTTTATTAGCATTGAAAGTTTAGCTAGAGTTCCTATTGATAAACATTGGGATATAATATCTGTTAAAAAATCAAAATAAAACTATGAATAAATTAGAAATGAACTTACTTTACATATTAGGAGAAGAGTGTTCGGAAGTAGTGCAAGCAATCAGTAAAGCAAATAGATTTGGATTTGACACTAAGTTTGAAAGTGATATAACCAACGCGGAAAAGATTTCATATGAAATGGCAGATTTAGTAGCTGTTTATGAAATGTTAGTAGAACATAATATTGTACCTAAATATGATGATAAATTGAAACAATTAAAAAAAGATAAAGTAATTAACTTATTCAAAGAGTTCACCAAAGAAAAAAAATAATTAAAATTAGTAAAGAAATATTTTACTTGAATTTAAGAGTAATAACAAAATTAATATATACTATTCATCAATCAATAGATTAATTTTTATAAAGAGAATAGACTATAAATGGGAAGTATTAAGTTTGATAGAAAATTCTTAACGGATTTTAATAATTCAAGTAAAATAGAGTTTATTGAAACAAATGATTTAGGATCATATTGTAGTTCTACTTTATCAGGAGTGAATACTCGAAAATATCACGGCACTTTTGTCGTACGCCAACCACAAATAGATAATCATAGTTATGTTTTGTTAAATGCATTACATGAAGTTGCTGAGATTAATGATAGTGTTTACGAATTAGGTGTTCACCAATATTCATTTACTACTGAACCGAAAGGATTTGTTTTTCAAGACTCCTTTGAATTGGATAAAATTCCAACTTGGATTTACGAAATAGACAAACATAAGATTAAAAAAGAAATACAATTCACTCCAAATAAGAATCAATTACTTATCAAGTATACCTTAATCGAAGGAGATAATATTAGGTTTAGTGTTCGTCCGTTTTCATCGTTTAGAAGAATTCATAAGTTGCGAACTATGAACACCTCTGATGTTGAGGTTGGATATGTTGAAAACGGAATCAGTTATAAATTAGAAGATAATTACGATAGATTGTATATCCAAACTTCTATACCAAATGAATTTTTGGACAATGGAAATTGGTATTATCAAACAGAGTATTTAGAAGAATTAAATAGAGGATATGATTTTAAAGAAGATTTATATTCTGTAGGATTAATATCGTTTGATTTAAAAAATAATCAACCTGTTGTAATTTCAATTTCAACACAAGAAGAGCGTGTTGAATCCATAAATGTAGAATTTAATAATATTTTAAAAGACAAGCCTGTTTTATATTCTTTAGAAGATTATTTAGAAAAAGCAGCCGATCAATTTATTTCTAAAACAGAAGGTCATGGTGTTGAAATAGGAGCAGGTTATCATTGGTTTGGTAGATGGGGTAGAGATACTTTTTTAGCTCTACCAGGATTAACCCTTTATCGTAATAATCCACAACCTGAAGTTTGTAAAGCCGTATTAAAAACAATGTTAAAGGATCTTAAAGGAGGTCTTTTAACAAATATAGGAGTGGGTGATAATGCACAATATAATTCAGCCGATGCATCATTGTGGTTTTTCTGGGCGTTACAGGAATATGCTGATATAACTGGAGAATATATCGAAACGTGGAAAGATTTTAAAAAAGAGATTGTTCATATTTTAGATAATTATAAAACCGGAACATTGTTTAACATACATATGAAAGAAAATGGATTGTTATATGGTGGACAGAAAGACGTTGCCTTAACATGGATGGATGCTGTAGTTGATGGTATTCCAGTAACACCTAGATCAGGATATGTTGTTGAACTTAACGCTTTATGGTATCACGCAATCTGTTTTTCATTAGAGTTGGCAGATAAATCTGAAGACCATCAATTTATTGACAAATGGAGAGACACTCCTAAAAAGTTAAAATCAGCTTTTAAGGATATGTTTTGGGATGAAAAAAGAGGTTATTTGGCTGATGTTTGTGAAGAAAATTCAAAAGATTGGAGTTTCCGCCCTAATCAAACATTTGCAACATCATTAAAATATAGTATCTGTGACGAAGAAATGAGTAAGTCTATCTTAATAAAGGTTAAAGATAAGTTACTAACACCGAAGGGTTTGAGAACTTTATCACAAGATGATGAAAAGTATATTGGGGTTTATCAAGGAGATCAAAAAACGAGAGATAACTCATATCATCAGGGAATTGTATGGCCTTGGTTACTAGGCCATTTCACTAAAGGATATTTATCTTTATTCGGAAAATCTTCCATAAATTTACTGAGTGAAATTTACCAAGGTTTTGAGGAAGAGCTTTATAGATACGGAATCGGAACAATTGCTGAGATTTATGATGCGGAACCACCTTTCAAAGCAAAGGGAACAATTTCACAAGCTTGGAGTGTTTCAGAATTAATTAGAATTAAGTCACTAATAAAAACAACAATAAATAAATAAACTCATATAAATAATTAACTAATATAAAAAATAATATAATGAGTAGAGAAAGAATTGCTTTAGATAGTTTAGCTTCTTTGGTTATACAATGGCAAAATATGTTTAATAAAGTTATTAAAGAACAAGAAGAAGCTGATGGTCGTGAAAGATATAAAGTTAAGATAGAAGATAAAGAAACTCTAATAAACAGAGCTTTATGTGAAAATGGTGATGAAAATTTATAATTATTTTACTTTGTAATAATTTTTTATTTTATCTATATGAATAGGTCTATCAAAAACTTCCATTACGTATTTTAATCGTTTTAAATTAACAACACCATCTTTAATAACTTTAAATGATTTAAATGCTATTATGAAATCAATACCAACATCATTGAATATACTATCTAATGGTGTTTCGTCACAATAAAGAAAAAGTCCTAATGATTTAAGATTATCTTCTAATGAACTTAATTTTGGATTCTCAAAACAATAAAAATCTTTACCTACTTTTTCTGGACATCCTTCAAGTGAAGTTAATTTATTATTACCACAATCAAACTCACCACCTACTGATATAGGACTTCCTTCTAATGAAGTCAAGTCATTATTATAACATTTGAAATCACCATCAACTTGTTTAGGACTTCCTTTTAAATTAGTTAAATAATTACTACCACAATAAAAATCACCACCAACTTTTTCTGGACCACCTGATAATGAAGTCAAGTTATTTGATTTACAACTAAAATCACCATCAACTTGTTTAGGACTTCCTTTTAAATCATCTAGTAAATTACCATCACAATCAAAATATCCACCTACATATTTAGGACTTCCTTCTAATGAAGTTAGTTCATTATTATAACAACTAAAATCACCACTAACCTTATTAAATTTTAATGTAAGTTTAGTAAATTCTGAGTTTTGTATAAAAACATCACCATTAACATCAATTGAACCATCATCATTAATGATATAATTTTCTATACCGTGTTTCTCACAAATTTGTTCTATTGTCATTTTATTGTATAATATTTTTTAATTTTATTAATATTTATGTTAATAGGCTTATCAAATAAACTCATCAAATATTTTAATCTTTTTAAATAAACCACACCATCAATTAAAATCCTAAATGAATTAAAAGCTATAATAAATTCAATATCAACTCCATTTAATATACTTCCTATTGGATTTCCCGCACAATATAATTTCTTAGACATTGATTTAGGACCACCTTTTAAATCAGTTAAGTTATTATTAGAACAAACGAAACGATCAACTATTTTAGGACCACCTTCCAATGAAGTTAGATTGTTCATAGAACAATCAAAACGACCACCTACTTTCTTAGGAGATCCTTCCAATGATGTTAAGTTATTATTAGAACAAACGAAACTACCACCAATCTCCTTGGGACTTCCTTTTAAATCAGTTAAATTATTACCATCACAATTAAAACTCATACCTACTGAAACAGGAGCACCATCTAATGTTGTTAGGTTATTAAATCCTACCTCAAAATATCCAGTAACTTCTTTAGGAGCATTTTCTAATGAAGTTAATTTATTTTTAAAACATATAAAATTACCATCCACTTTATTGAATACTAAAAATGATGGTATATTAGTTATTGAAGTATCAGAAAAATCAACATCACCATCAACATCAACAGAACCATCATCATTGATAGTATAGTTATATATACCTAATTTTCTACAAAACTTTACTATTTTATTGGACATTACTTATATATTTAATTACAAATATCAATTGTAATAAATTGTAATAATATTAAAACTTTGAAATATTTTTATTATACTATTATAGTATGATCAAATAAATTTAATCACATAGTCAAATATTAATAACAAATGTATAAATTTAATTTAAGAAAAATAATGTGTAATATCGGATTACACAAGTGGAAATACGAAGGTTATCATTTAGATAAGTCAAAACCTGATACATGGACAGCCAATAAAAGGTGTTGTGAAATATGTGGTAAGAAACAAGAAATGTATTTTGATATTTATGATGGTAGATATTGGGAAAGTTACTAACTTTATTTTAACTATATGAAAGAAATAAAAGATAAAATAAAAAAAATTAAAGAATACAGAGATGAGATGAAACGAAAACTCATTGAGTCTGATGGTATTGTTTTCCCACATATAAGATATGTTACTGGACCTAATAATACGTATATTTATAAAAAATATGTTGGTAATGATGATGGATTAATAAAATTTAAAATTTATAGATTTCATCAAACATTGTATTCACCAAACACACAAACACCAAGAAAAGAAGTTTGGGTAACTAAATCAGAAAACAATATCTATATTAGATATGAAGATTGTAAAGGAAAATGGATTAGTAATGTTAACGAAAGTTAAAATGAGTAAGTAACAATAATTAAAAATATATAAAATTTATTATTTAACAAATGATGGATTAAATAATATCACATAGAACTGTACCAAGTTCCATCTAAATTTTGTATTATATTTTTATTATTTCCTTTATAAAGCATTATCCACAAGGAACAATTACCCGACCCACAAATTATATATTTACATTTTGACATAATAATAACTGTTGATAAAAAGTCCAACATGTGATAGTAATTATCTTCTCGTTTATTTTCGTTATGTATTCCTTTATTTGAATAAGAAGTTTCGTTTTCAGATATTGTGATATTATCTATTTTTTTATCATTAATATAATCTATAAATTGTGATGTATCTGTTTGTATAAGAATCTTTAAATTCTTATTTAATCCAATAACATATTTTATCTTATCATAAAATTCACCAAATGATGCTAGTTCAGTTTCTTTACATTTATCAGTTCCTCTATAATAAACAGATAAAGTATTATCATAAACTAAATTATATTTATCCACCATATTATTAATAATATTATTTATTTTGTCGGATGGTGAAAAATATTTTTCTATTAAAGGTGTGATATTATTATAATCCAAATTAGAATAATTTTCAAACTGATATTTGTGGTTGTAATTTATATTAGAATTTATTCCCATTATTTTTACATCATCATAATGTTGGAAATAATCATATGTTATATCATCACTAATTACTTTTTTATATTTTCTAAACTGATATGAACTATCAACTTCTGGTAGAATATTATTTGAATTAACAAATTTTACAATAGTATCTAGTTTTATTGAACAACATGAAAAGAATCCAGCATTGTGTGTTATTTTAATCATTTTTTATATATTAAGTTGATTGTTTAATATAAATAAATCTGTTTGAGAATTTTATTAGTTTTTTCCGAAAAAAATTCGTATATTTAATAAATTAAACAAAATAATTAATAAATGGTAAATATGAATGAGTATATAAAATTGACTAAAGAAGAATTAAAAAAAGAAATCAGTAAAGCTTTTATACATGGACAAGGAAGTACACTAATAATGGAAACCGGGTTAGTTAGAAATGATCTTGATGGTTATGTTAGCTCTACAATGACCAGAATAATTAAAGAACAAAAAAAATGAACCGATGTATAAAGAGAAAATAACATTCGTATTATAGATAGAACATTAGTATATGTGTTCAAACCCTATACATACTAAAACCATACTTGATAAAAGAGACACAACAATAGTTCAAATTATATCCTAACAGAACACTTTTTGATAGTTTAAAAAAACACATATAGTTAATCATTTAATGTTTTTAATTTTTTTAAAATAAACACGTTAATATATAGTGTTGGTATGAGGATGTTGTTTGTGTTGTTGGGATTAGTAGTGATAAATTTGTTTGGTTATGGTCAGTCTATATATGGTATTGATATTATAAAACCATATCCTAGTAAATCATTAAAACTAGATACTATTAATTATACCTTTATTAAACCAACTAAACATATTTATTATAAATTAGACAATCCAATAAATAAACTTACCGTTACGGATACGTTAGTTAATTTACAAACACAAATATATAAACTTAATCAACAAAATTATCTTCTTAAAGACGGTATAATTAAATTTAAAGAACAAACTTATAAAGGACAAAATAATCTTTTGAAAGGAATGATTCTTACTTGTTCTAGTATTGTAACATTATCTATTAATAAAGATAATTATAATTTAAGTGTTTTTATACTGATAGGTGGTTTAGTACTTGATATACAAGGTGTGTCCGATATGTATAGAGCTTATAGACATTTGAATAACTAATATATTTAATATTGGTTATTAAATATATAATCACACATGAAAACCTCTGGGATAGAAATAGGTGATTTAATAAAATTTAAAGATTATAGTAATATATATTT
>JGI24539J26755_10000474_pt1 | contig 18866 bp, 17 predicted proteins | sample NorSeaMetagenome_2_FD_26755 | JGI IMG/M metagenome (IMG submission 26755) | reverse complement strand
ACTTGGATGTGCTTGACATGTTAAAATATAGCCTTCTTCAACATCCTCTTCAGAAAGAGAATAATTAATATCCATAGTAGCACTACCCTGCATTACTTTTGCTTTACACACGGAACATACTCCTCCTTTACATGAGTACGGAGCATCTGCTCCAGCTTTTATTGCTGCATCTAAAATCGAATCTCCATTTTGTGCCAGTTCAAAATCAAAATCATCTCCATCCATACAAATTGTAACATTGAAAACAGTATCACTTGCTAATACTGGCTCAGAATCATCAGAAATAGTTGGAGAAGAAAACAATTCAAAATTTATTTTGTTTTTATCAATTTCTTTTGACTCTAAAAAAGAACTAACTGTTTCTATCATATCACCAGGACCACAAAGAAAGTATGAATCTGAACTAAATATTTCTTTAGATAGATTAAATATATTGTTAAGATTACCTTCATCTATTCTACCTTCTAAGGCTCCATTAACTTTCTCTCTTGAATAAAGGTTAATTATTCTAAGCCTATCTCCAAAGAGCTTATCTAATGCATTTAGTTCCTCTGAAAACATAGTTGAATCAACAGACTTATTTCCATAAATTAAAGAAAAAGAGCTATTTGACTCTAATTTTAAAACATTTTTAATCATTGAAAGGATTGGTGTTATACCACTGCCTGAACAGATACCGACATATGAATTAGAATTATTATCATTCACATCTAAAACAAAATCACCAACAGGTGGCATAACTTTTAAAGTATCCCCTAATTTTAATTCTCTATTTAAAAATGTTGACATTAAACCCCCTTGAACCAATTTAACACCAACCTCCAAACCTTCTTCTGGTGAGGAAGAAATTGAATAAGCACGTCTTACATCTTCATTATTAATATTATGATCAATAGTAATATACTGTCCTGAAATAAAATTAAAAAGATCTGCATCAAATTTTGATGTATCTAATTTTATACAAACAGCGTCAGAAGTTAAATTTCTAATTGATAAAACGGGAAGAGAATAAAATTTACTCATTTATTTTTTTTGCAAAAGTATAATATTTAAAAACTTGAATTAAAAAATTAATTGAAAAAATTTAAATTGAAAAGTAATATATTTTCAATAACTTTGAAAAGTTAAAAAAATAAAAAAAATGAGTGAAGTAATTTTTCAACAAAAAATAGATTCAGAAAAAAAAATTGAACCTAAAGATTGGATGCCAGATGGATACAGAAAACATCTAATCAGACAAATTTCACAACATGCTCATTCTGAAATTATCGGCATGCAACCAGAAGGGAATTGGATATCTCGAGCTCCTTCTCTGAGAGCAAAAATGATTTTACTGGCAAAAGTTCAGGATGAAGCAGGTCATGGGCTTTATTTATATAGTGCCTGCGAAACCCTTGGAATTTCTAGAGAAGAGCTTAATGAGCAATTACATCTTGGCAAAGCAAAGTATTCAAGTATTTTTAATTACCCAACCCTTACCTGGGCAGATATGGGAGCTATTGGCTGGTTAGTAGATGGCGCGGCAATTGTAAATCAAGTTTCATTACAAAAAACTTCATATGGCCCATATTCAAGAGGCATGGTTAAAATATGTAAGGAAGAAAGCTTTCATCAAAGGCAAGGTTATGAAATAATTGCTGAGATGGCCAAAGGAACTAAAGAACAAAAAGAAATGGCTCAAGACGCTTTAAATAGATTCTGGTGGCCTTCTATAATGATGTTTGGCCCTCATGATTCTGAATCTCCAAGATCTGGTAAAGCAATGAAATGGAAGATAAAAAGAAAAACAAATGATGAGCTTAGACAAGATTTTATAAATAAAACAGTTGGACAAGCTGAAATCCTTGATTTAACTATTCCAGATCCAGACTTAAAATGGAATGAAGAAAAAAAATCTTATGATTTTGGTGAAATTGATTGGGAAGAATTCTGGAGTGTAGTTGAAGGAAATGGCCATGCAATGAGCAAAGATTAAATCATCATATCAAGGCACATAAAGATGGAGAATGGGTAAGAGATGCTGCCAAAGCATATTCAAAAAAACAAAAATAATAAGGATAAAATGACAAAGGACAAATCAACAGTTTGGGAAGTTTTTATTCAAAGTAAAAATGGATTAGCACACAAACACTTTGGAAATGTACATGCTGAAGACAAAGAAATGGCTCTACAAAATGCCAGAGACCTATACACTAGAAGAAATGAAGGCTCTTGCATTTGGGTGGTAAAATCTGAACATATCGTTTCTTCCGTTCCAGAAGATGAAACATCATTTTTTGATCCATCTAATGATAAAGTTTATAGACACCCAACATTTTATAAAATGCCTGAAGGGGCTAAACATATATAAATGCAAGATTTATTAAAATACACACTAAGAATTGCGGACACATCATTAATCTTAGGACAAAGATTATCAGAATGGTGTTCCAAAGGACCTACTCTTGAAGAGGACATAGCTCTCTCAAATATTTCTCTAGATTTATTCGGACAAGCAAATGGATTATTAGAATATGCCTCTAAAATAGATGGATCTAGAACTGCTGATGATCTTGCATTCAAAAGAAATGAAAGAGAATTTTATAACCTTCAAATTTGTGAGCAGGAAAATGGACATTTTGGGGATACAATGGTAAGACAATTTTTATGCGATACTTATTTTATGCTCTTCTATCAAGAACTTTCTAAAAGTGAGGATGAAACTTTAGCTGCTATTGCAAATAAATCAATTAAAGAAGTCTCATACCATCTTAGACATTCCAAAAATTGGTTAATAAGATTAGGAGATGGCACAGATCAAAGCAAAGAAAAAGTTCAGAAATCAATAGAAAATATTTGGAAATTTACTGGTGAATTCTTTGAAATGGATGATCTAGATAATTTAATGTATGCTAATAAAATTGGTGTGAATAATATTAAATTAAAAGATGAATGGGATATTATAGTAAACCAGGTTCTATTGGAAGCTAAAATTAATAGACCAAAAGATTCTTACATGATGACTGGAAGCAAAAAAGGACTTCATACTGAATTACTAGGAAAAATGCTTGCTGAAATGCAATATCTCCCAAGAGCTTACCCTGATGCAAAGTGGTAATATCCAAAAAATCTGGGAATTATTAGACAATGTTCCAGATCCAGAAATTCCCGTAATTTCCGTTGTTGAATTGGGTGTAATAAGAGATATCCAATTTATAAATAATGAGTACGTTATTTCTGTAACACCCACTTATTCTGGATGTCCAGCAGTAAAAACATTTCAAGATGATATCCATACTGAACTAATTAATAATAACATCTTAAATTTTAATGATTATTGTCTACAAACCAGCTTGGACAACAGACTGGATGAATGATAAAACAAAAGCAAAATTAAAAAAATACGGAATCTCTCCTCCTGAGAAAATTGCGCAATGTCCACAATGTAATTCTAAAAGTATTGAACTAATAAGTGAATTTGGAGCTACCGCTTGCAAAGCCCTATATAAATGTTCCGACTGTTTAGAACCATTTGAACATTTTAAATGTATATAAGGTTTTAGGCTCTATTTAAGAGAATATTAACCTCATTTATTATCTTTACAACATAAACTTTTATAATCATGATCTCATTTGAAATTAAAAATAATGTTGCCTACATACTACTTGATAGACCAGACAAATATCATTCATTTGTAAAAGAAATGGCTCTTGAGTTACAAGAAAAAATTAGTTTATGCCAAAGCGATAATGAAATTAGAGCAGTGGTTTTAACTGCTAAGGGTAAAGCATTTTGTGCAGGTCAAGACCTTAAAGAAGCGACAGATCCTAATGGCCCAGGCTTGCAAAAAATAGTAAATGAACATTATAATCCTATAATTAAAAAAATAAGGAAGCTGGAAAAACCAATTATTTGTGCTGTAAATGGTGTTGCTGCAGGAGCGGGAGCATCAATAGCTCTTAGTTGTGATATTGTTATTGCAAAAGAGAACGCTTCGTTTGTTCAGGCATTCAGTAAAATTGGCTTGATTCCTGATAGTGGAAGTACTTATTTTCTTCCTAGGCTAATCGGAATGAATAAAGCATCTGCTCTTATGATGACTGGTGAAGCAATATCTGCTAAAGAAGCTGAAAGAATTGGAATGATATATAAAGTTTTTAGTGAGGAAACCTTTGAAGAAGAAACAATTAAATTAGCAAATAAGCTAGCTAACATGCCCACAAAAGCTTTAGCTCTTACTAAAAACTTACTTAATCTTTCTCTAACTAATTCATTAGAAAAACAATTAGACGATGAAGAAAACCATCAAGTTATCGCGGGAAACACTAATGATTACAAAGAAGGAGTAAATTCTTTTTTAGAGAAGAGAAAACCAAATTTTAAAGGAAACTAAATATGGAATTAAGTATTATAGGATCTGGCACAATGGGTATAGGAATTGCTCATGCATGTGCTGAAAAAAATCATAAGGTTTTTATTATTGATTCCTCAAATGAATCTTTAAAATCAGGAAAAGAAAAGCTTTTTAAGCTATTAGAAAAACTTGTCCAAAAAGGAAAATATTCTGAAGAAAATAAAAATACAATAACTAAAAATTTAAATTTTTCAAATGATTTAAGTGATATAAAAAATTCTGATTTTGTTATAGAAGCAATAATTGAGAATTTAGATATCAAAAAAAAGGTTTTTAAAGATATTGAAGAATTAGTTTCCAGCGAATGTATTATTGCTTCAAATACCTCATCACTATCAATTGCTTCAATTGCTAGTAGTTGTGTTAAAAACGATAGAGTTATTGGAATACATTTTTTTAATCCTGCTAATTTAATGCCTTTAGTTGAAGTTATTCCTGCTATTCAAACTTCGCAATCAACACTTGAAAAATCAAAAGAATTCTTAATAGATCTTGGTAAAACTGTTGTAATAGCAAAAGATACCCCAGGTTTTATTGTTAATAGGGTTGCAAGACCTTTTTATGGAGAATCTTTAAGAATCTATGAAGAGGGTGTTGCTAATTTTGAAACAATTGATTGGGCATTAAAAGAAATTGGAGGCTTTAAAATGGGACCATTTGAGCTAATGGATTATATTGGAAATGATATAAATTATACAGTTACAGAAACAGTATTTAAAGAGTTTTATTATGACCCAAGATACAAACCTTCATTCACACAAAAGAGATTAATGGAAGCAGGTTTTTTAGGAAAAAATCTGGTAAAGGATTCTATGACTACAAAAATTTGACTGAAAAGAAAATTAATACAAATAGAGAAGAAGGAAAAAAAATTGTTTTAAGAGTCTTATCTATGCTTATTAATGAAGCAGCAGATGCTCTTTTTCTTAATATTGCTTCCAAAGAAGATATTGATTTAGCTATGACAAGAGGAGTTAATTACCCAAAAGGTCTTCTAAGTTGGGCAGATGAGATTGGCATAGATAATATTTTAAAAATATTAAAAGAGTTGAATAATAAATATTGCGAAGATAGGTATAGACCCTCTCCTATTTTAGCGCAATTATCCTCTGAAAATAAAACATTCTTCTAATGTTAAGCCCTGATCAAATAATCAATCAAATGATGGAGAAAGATTCCTTTAGCAAGTGGTTAGGAATAAAAATTGAAGATATTCAAAAGGGCTCTTGTATATTATCTCTAACAGTAAAAAAAGAAATGCTTAATGGTTTTGATATTGCTCATGGTGGAACTTGTTATTCTCTAGCAGACTCGGCCTTAGCTTTTGCAGCTAATTCACACGGTAAAAAGGCAGTTTCAATTGAAACTTCTATTTCTCATACTAATAAAGTACTTTGTGGAGATAAACTTACTGCCCATACAAAAGAATTAAATAAAACATCAAAAATCGGACTCTATTCTATTGAAATTACAAACCAAGAAAAATTAACAGTTGCTCAATTTAAAGGGACTGTTCTTTTTTCTGATAAAAATTGGAATTAATTATTATGAATACATATATTATTGACGCAGTTAGAACACCTATTGGAAACTTTGGGGGCACATTAAAAGATATAAGAACTGATGATTTATCTGCAATTACTCTTAAAGAGTTATTGAAAAGAAATTTAATTGATCCAAAAGAAATTGATGATGTTATTATAGGTTGTGCAAATCAAGCAGGTGAGGATAATAGAAATATTGCAAGAATGTCACTTTTACTTGCTGGCATACCATTTACAGTGCCAGGAGAAACAGTCAATAGATTGTGTGCATCTGGAATGTCAGCTGTTATACATGCTCATAGGGCAATACAAACAGGAGATGGTGATCTTTTCATTGCAGGTGGAGTAGAAAATATGACTAGAGGGCCTTGGGTTATTTCTAAAGCATCTACTCCTTTTGGAAGAGATTCAAAAATGTTTGACTCTTCTTTTGGTTGGAGATTTGTAAATCCAAAAATGAAAGAATTATTTGGAACAGATAGTATGGGGAAAACTGCGGAAAATCTTGTTGAAAGATTTAATATTTCAAGAGAAGATCAAGACAAATTTGCTTATAATTCTCAAATGAAGGCAAGCAAAGCACAGGCTGATGGAAAATTTAAAGAAGAAATTGTTAATGTACATATTCCACAAAGAAAAAAAGAAGATATTATTTTTTCTAATGATGAATTTATACGTCCAAACACAAGTATTGCAGTACTATCTAAATTAAGGACTGCTTTTAAAGAAAATGGTTCTGTCACAGCAGGAAACTCTTCTGGATTAAACGACGGTGCTGCTGCAATGCTAATTGCTTCTGAAAATGCTTTAAAAAAATATAAATTAAATTCTTTAGCAAAAATTATCTCTTCTGCGGTTGTTGGAGTAGAACCAAAAATAATGGGAATAGGTCCTGTTAAAGCATCATTAAAAGCATTAAAAAAAGCAGGATTAAAGCTTTCACAAATGGATGTTATAGAAATAAATGAAGCTTTTTCTGCTCAGGCACTTGCATGCATTAGAGAACTTGGACTAGAAGATGATGATAATAGAATTAATCCTAATGGCGGTGCTATAGCGCTGGGTCATCCACTTGGAGTTAGTGGAACAAGAATTATTCATTCTGCTGCTTTAGAGCTTAAAAGAACAAAAAAGAAATATGCTTTAATAACAATGTGTATTGGAGTTGGACAAGGATATGCTACAATAATTGAAAATACTAACATATGATATATGAATTTGATGGTTTTATTCCTGTAATAGACCCTTCTTCTTATGTTCACAAAGAAGCAACAATTATAGGTAATGTTATTATTGGAAAAAATGTCTATGTAGGTCCTGGGGCTTCAATAAGAGGAGATTGGGGAAAAGTTAGTGTTAATGATGGATGTAACATACAAGACAATTGCACCATACATATTTTTCCAGGTAAAAATGTTATTTTAAAAGAAAATGCTCATATCGGTCACGGCGCTATTATACATGGCGCTACAATTGGATCTAATACATTAATTGGAATGAATGCAGTTATAATGGATGATTCTATAATTGGGGATGAGTGTGTTATTGGAGCACTTACTTTTGTAAAAGGTGAGAGCGTAATTGAAAACAGAAAAATAGTTGTTGGTAATCCTGCTAAAATTATTGGAGATGTAACCGATAAAATGATAAAATGGAAATCTAAAGGGACAAAGCTTTACCATGAGCTTCCAAAAGAGTGTAAAATCAACATGAAAGAATGCAAACCACTTGAGAAAATAGAAGAAAATAGAAAAATACAGAATGTAACATTTGAAACATGGAAAAAATCTAACAAATGATAAATGAAAATTATGCTTTAGGGAAATGGATTAAAGGGAGATGGAGATGGATCTCCTTTATTTAATGCTGTTAGTGGAGAACAAATAACTACTGCTTCAAGTAAGGGTTTAGATTTTGGTGCAATGATGAAATATGCAAGAGAAATCGGAGGCCCTTCACTAAGAAAAATGACTTTCCAAGAAAGGGGTTTAATGCTAAAAAAACTAGCTCTACATCTGCACTCAATAAAGAACAAGTTTTATTCTGTTAGTTCATTTACTGGAGCAACAAAAATTGATTCTTGGATCGATATAGAAGGAGGAATTGGAAATATATTTACTAATGCCTCTCTAAGAAAAGAATTTCCAGATCTTCCATATTATATTGATGGCCAAACTGCTAATCTTTCAAAGAATGGAACTTTTATTGGACATCATATAATGGTTCCAAAAGAAGGTGTTTGCATTCATATCAACGCATATAATTTCCCAATATGGGGAATGCTAGAAAAAATATCTGTCAATTTAATGGCCGGTGTTCCTGCAATTGTAAAACCCGCAACCTTAACATGTTTTTTAACTGAGGTTATGGTCAGAGAAATTGAAAAATCTAATATTCTTCCAAAGGGGGCCCTTCAACTTATTTGTGGGTCTGCTAATGGAATAATTGACTATGCTAGCTCTGAGGATGTGATAACATTTACTGGTAGTGCTGAAACAGGTAAAAAGTTAAAAGCAAATAAAAATTTAATTGAAAACTCTATTCCATTTAATATGGAAGCTGATTCTTTAAACTGTTCTATATTAGGGATAGATGCTCAACCAGGATCTGTAAATTTTAATATTTTTATAAAGGAAGTTCAAAGAGAAATGACTGTTAAAGCAGGTCAAAAATGTACTGCCATAAGAAGAATAATAGTTCCAGAACAATACATAGAAGATGTATACATTGCACTTGGAAAACGCTTAGATAGAACTATAATTGGAGACCCTGCCTCTGAGGGAGTAAAAATGGGACCTCTTGCTGGAGTAAACCAAAGAAATGATGTTTTAAATAATATCAATAAACTTAAACAAAGCCAAAATATCGTTTATGGAAACTCCGAAGAATTTAATGTTGTTGGAGCAAATAAAAATAAAGGAGCCTTTGTTTCTCCAATTCTATTTTTAAATGAAGACCCTCTAAATAAATTAGATTGTCACGACATAGAAACTTTTGGTCCTGTTGCAACTATTATGCCTTATTCGAATATTGATGAAGCCATTAAAATTGCTCGAATGGGAAAAGGCTCTTTAGTTTGCTCAATAATAACAGAGGATATGAAAATCGCTGAACAGTTTGTCTTAGGAGCTGCTTCAATGCACGGAAGAATTTTAATTTTAAATCAGACATGTGTTGATGAAAGCACAGGACATGGTTCGCCTATGCCATTATTAAAGCATGGAGGTCCTGGAAGAGCAGGAGGTGGAGAAGAAATGGGTGGAAAAAGAGGTATTCTTCATTACTTACAAAGAACTGCTATTCAAGGTCACCCAACTACAGTTACAGCTATTACAAAACAATATCAATATGGCTCTGAACAAAATACTTCTGGCAAACANATATTTAAAAAACATTTCGAAGAAATAGAAATTGGTGATACAGTTATTACAGANAAACACCTAGTAACTTTAGATGATATAGAAAATTTTGCAGAACTAAGTGGAGATAAGTTTTATGCTCATATGGACGAAAATTCATTAGAAGGAACTATTTTTACTGAAAGAGTTGCTCATGGATATTTTATAATGTCTAAGGCTGCAGGATTATTTGTTGAGCCTACAAAAGGGCCAGTACTATTAAATTATGGTATTGACCAATGTAGATTTATTAAACCTGTTTATCCGGGAACAACAATAGGAGTAAGATTCACTGCTCAAGAAAAAATATCTCAAGAAAGAAGAGAAGATGACGACCTATCTAAAGGAATTGTAAAATTCATGGTTGATGTTTATGATGATGAAGGAGATACAGTCATGCTTGGAACAATATTAACAATGATAAAAAAACTCAAATGAAAAAAATTCTAATAATTATAATAATGATATTGCCAGCAATTTCATTTTCTCAAGGTCCTAATCCATATTTTATTTACAGTAATGTTTGTGTTGGCAATCAACTTCCTGTAGATGATTTCTCAACCCCAAATATTAATACTAATTCCCCTATTGTTGCTTGGTCATGGGAGGTCAATGGAACAGTATTTTCAACTCAATCAAATGCAGAATATTTATTTCCAAATTGTGGACTTTATGATATAAAATTAACTGTAACAGATGCAGATATGTTTTTTTCAGACACTACTATTCAAGTTGAAGTGTACTGTCTTCCAACTGCTGACTTTGTAAATGATGTTGTATGTTCTGGAACACCAACAAATTTTGCTGACGCTTCTACTCCTGCCCCATCTATTGTTTATTGGTTCTATCAGTTTGACGGAATTGGTGTTTCTGTAAACCCGGTTACATCATATACATTTTTAGCAGCTGGAACTTATATGGTTGGTTTTAATATAAAAGATAATAACGGTTGTGCAGATTCAGTTGCTAAGCCTGTAGTTGTAGATTCATGCGTAAGTAATATCTATGAATACAATTTAGAAAACAAAAAAATTGATCGTATTATTGATCTAAGTGGAAAAGAAACAAAAAACAAAAAAAATATTAATATCATTATGTATGATAATGGTAAAATTGAAAAAAGATTAATAATTGAATAATATGCAAGGATCTGTTAAATTAGAAGTTAAAAATTCTATTGCTACAATAGAGTTTTATCATCCACAAAGCAATTCTCTCCCCTCTAAAATTCTCGAGAAACTTGCTTCTAAAATTACTGATTGTGGTAATGATAATAATATTAAAATAATAATCTTGAGAAGTAAAGGAGATAGAGCATTTTGTGCTGGAGCTTCTTTTGAGGAACTTTCTAGCATTAACAATAAAAAAGAAGGCAAGAGTTTTTTTATGGGCTTTGCTAATGTGATAAATGCTGCTAGAAAATGTCCGAAATTAATTATTGGAAGAGTGCAGGGTAAAGCTGTTGGTGGTGGAGTTGGAATGGCTTGTGCAGTAGACTATTGCTTTGCGACTAAATTTGCATCTATTAAGCTAAGTGAATTAGCTGTAGGAATTGGTCCATTTGTAGTTGGACCAGCAGTTGAGAGGAAATCAGGTCTTTCAGCCTACTCGACATTATCAGTAAATGCAACAAAGTGGTTCGATGCTATATGGGCAAAAGATAAAGGGATTTATTCTGAAGTGTTTGATTCTAATGAGAAGATGGATGAGGCAATTAATCACTTATCTCAAAACCTACTAAACTCAAACCCAGAGGCAATGAAAAAATTAAAAGAAGTTTTTTGGGAGAAAAATAAAAATTGGGATAAATTATTAGAGGAAAGAGCTGAATATAGCGGAGAACTTGTTTTATCAGACTTTACTAAAAATGCAATTGCAAAATTCAAGAATAAATAAGTGAGTAACAAGCTTCCAAAAGAAATACTTAAAAAAGCATATCAACTAATTTGCACTGCAAGATCTTTGAGTGACATCTATGAAGAAAACAAAGATATTACATCAAAATATGTTCATGCTACATCAAAAGGACACGAAGTAATTCAAATAGCTCTAGCCCTTCAATTAACTAAGGACGATTGGGTCTCTCCGTATTATAGAGATGATTCCATTTTATTAGGAATTGGTATTACACCTTATGAACTTATGCTACAGCTGATGTGTAAAAAAGAGGACCCATTCTCAGGTGGACGTACATACTATTCTCATCCATCTCTAAAAAGAGATGATATGCCTAAAATTATACACCAATCCTCTGCAACTGGAATGCAAGCGATACCTACAACTGGAATAGCCCTTGGATTGCGGTATAAAAAGAAAAATAATTTATTAAAGGAAAAAAATCCTATTGTTGTTTGTTCGTTTGGAGATGCATCAATCACAGAAGGAGAAGTTGCTGAAGCTTTTCAAATGGCTTCATTAAAAAAACTCCCTATTCTATATCTTGTACAAGATAATGAATGGGATATTTCGGCTCATTCTTCTGAAACAAGAGCAGTTGATGCAGCAAAATATGCTAGTGGTTTTGGAATTAAAAATTATTCAATTGATGGAACTGACTTTGAGGAATCTTACAAAATAATAAGTAGTGCAATAAAGGAAATTCGAGAGAAAAGTATTCCAATTCTAATTCATGCAAAAGTTCCTTTACTTAACCATCACACCTCTGGTGTAAGAATGGAATGGTATAGAGATGACTTAAAAGAAGCATTACTAAATGATCCATTTCCAAAATTAAAAAAGCTTTTACTAGATAATAATTTTAAAAATGAAGAACTTAAAAAAATTAGTTTAGAAATAAATAAAAATGTTAAAGTTGACTTTAAAAAAGCATTAAGTGCTGAAGATCCCTCAGAAGATGATTTATTTAAACATGATTTTGCTCCAACTAATATAAAAGATGAAAGCGGAGAAAGAGCGCCAAAAGGAAAAGAAAAAATATTTATGGTTGATGCAGCAATATTTGCTGTTAAAGAATTAATGAATAAACATCCTGAATGCTTATTATATGGTCAAGATGTTGGAAAAAGATTAGGAGGTGTCTTTAGAGAAGCTGCCACTCTAGGGAAAACATTTGGTGATGAAAGAGTTTTTAACACTCCTATACAAGAAGCATTTATAATTGGTAGTACTGTTGGAATGTCTGCTGTTGGATTAAAACCTATTGTAGAAATTCAATTTGCTGATTATGTATGGCCTGGATTAAATCAACTTTTCACTGAAGTTAGTAGATCTTACTATCTTTCAAATGGTAAATGGCCTATTAGTAATATAATCAGGATTCCTTGTGGAGCTTATGGAAGTGGTGGACCTTATCACTCTTCATCAATAGAATCTATACTGTCAAATATAAATGGAATAAAAATTGCTTATCCTTCTAATGCTGCTGATCTTAAAGGAATAATAAAAGCAGCTTTTTATGATCCAAATCCTGTAGTTATTTTAGAACATAAAGGTTTATACTGGGGTAAAATTAAAGGAACTGAATCAACTAAAACAATTGAACCTAATGAAGACTATATTCTTCCTTTAGGTAAAGCAAATATTGTAATTGAGGCCTCTAAAGAATCTATTAAAAAAGGTAATTCTATATGTATTATAACATATGGTATGGGAGTTTATTGGTCAAAAAGTGCTGCAAAAAAATTTAACAATCAAGTAGAAATAATTGATCTTAGAACAATATATCCATTAGATCAAAAAATGATTAATGAAAGAGTTAAAATTCATGGAAAATGTATTGTAATAAGTGAAGAGCCTACTAATAATTCATTTGCACAGGCACTAGCATCAAAGATATCACAGCAATGTTTTAATTATTTAGATGGAGCTATTCAAGTCATTGGTTCTGAAAATCTTCCAGCAATTCCACTAAACTCAATTTTAGAAGAAAGAATGCTTCCTAANTCNGAAAAAGTCGAAACAGAAATAAAAAAATTATTGGNAATTTAATTGTTTTTTTAGACCNCTTTTAGATAAGCTAAATATAGATAATGTTATATCTTTGCNATCAATTTTATTTTATTTAGATGAGCTTCAAAAAATTATTTTTTCTAATTTTAATTCAACTAATTACTTTTCCAATTGTTGCACAAAATAACTTCACCATAAGTGGATTTGTTCAAGATGATAATTCAGGAGAAAATCTAATTGGTGTTTCAGTTTATGATAAAGAAACATTCAAAGGNACAGTAACNAATGCTTATGGNTTCTACTCTCTTACTATANAGGAGGGAACATATAACATAACATATTCATTTATTGGCTTAGAATCTGTTACTAAGAACCTTATTGTTGATAAAGATCTAAGAGTTAATATCTCTTTAAAAAGCAATGCAATCCTAACTGATGAAGTTACTATTACTGGAGAAAAACTAGATAAAAATATTAGTAGCTCTAATATGAGTCAAGTTAAAATGGAGGTAACAAATATCAAACAACTTCCAGCAATATTAGGAGAAGTTGATGTCATTAAATCAGCACAGTTACTTCCTGGAATTACTGCAAATGGTGAAGGAAGCTCAGGTCTTTATGTTAGAGGTGGCGGCCCAGATCAAAACTTAATCTTATTAGATGAAGCAGTTGTCTATAATGCCTCTCACCTTTTTGGTTTCTTTTCAGTTTTTAATGCAGATGCTATTAAAGATATTAATATTATAAAGGGTGGAATGCCTGCAGAGTATGGAGGAAGACTTTCATCAGTTCTAGACATAACAATGAAAGAAGGAAACAATAAAAAATTTAAAGCTGATGGTGGTATTGGTTTATTATCCTCAAGACTAACACTTCAGGGACCTATCCAAAAAAATAAAAGCTCTTTTATTATTTCAGGAAGAAGAACTTATATAGATGTTTTATCAAAACCTTTACTAAACAGAGAAAACCCTGAGACAGGAGAAAAGAATGCTTTTGCTGGATCAGGATATTATTTTTATGATTTAACAACAAAAATCAATTACAGAGTTTCAGACAAAGACAGGTTATACTTAAGTGGTTATTTTGGTAGAGATGTTTTTGATTTCGCAAATAGTGATAACGGTTTTGCTGTTCAAATCCCATGGGGAAATGCTACTGGTTCATTAAGATGGAATCATTTATTTAATGATAAATTATTTATGAACACATCTTTAGTTTTTAGTGACTATAGATTTGAATTTAATATTGCTCAAAGTGACTTTGAATTTAAAATATTCTCCGGAATTAATGACTGGAATACAAAAGTTGATTTTTTATATCAACCAAATCAAAGACACACTATAAAGTTTGGTACAAACTACACTTACCATGAATTCACTCCAGGAAATGCTACTGGAAAAGCAGGTGAAGTTACATTTGCCCCAGATGAAATTTATAGACAATATTCAAATGAAGGAGCAATTTACTTTTCAGATGATTTTGAGTTAAGTGATGTATTAAAAATAAATGCAGGATTAAGATATTCATCATTTCAGCACGCAGGAGATATCACCTTTTTAAATTATTTAAAAAATGATCTAACACTAAATTCAAATAATTATAGGCATATTGAACCAAGATTATCCCTTCGATATACACTAAATCCTACAAGCTCTTTAAAGGCAGCATATACTGAGAACTATCAATATGTTCANTTAGCCTCTACCTCAGCAGTTAGTTTACCAACAGACTTATGGGTTCCCAGCTCTACTGCTATTAAACCAAAATTTGCTAAACAACTAGCGTTTGGATACTTTAAAAATTTAAATGATAATATGTATGAAACTTCTGTTGAATCATATTATAAAGAGATGACTAATCTTATAGAATATAAAGAAGGAGTTCTTCCAGAAGACAATACAAATTCAAATAGCGATAATGCTTTTACTTTTGGTGATGGAGATTCATATGGAGTGGAAGTTCTTCTTAAGAAAGTTCAAGGAAAAACTACAGGATGGATAGGATATACACTATCTAAAACAACAAGATATTTTGATGAAGTAAATAATGGCGAATCTTTTCCTGCAAAATATGATAGACGTCATGATTTATCAGTTACTGCTACTCATAAACTTTCAAAGGCATGGACTCTAAGTGGTGTTTTTGTTTATGCCTCTGGAAATTCAATTACATTACCTACTGAAAGATATGTAATTGGTGGAGATGTTTACACACAGTTTACTTCTAGAAACGGATATAGAATGGACCCTTACCATAGAATGGATATTGGAGCCACATATACTCCTAATAAAAAGAATAAGAAATTTAAATCTTCATGGAATTTCTCTATTTACAACATATACTCAAGAAAGAATCCATATTTTATTTATTTCGCTATTGAAGGTCTTGATGATAATGCTGAAGATCAAAATATTCAAAATGGAAATGTGGAAGCAAAAGCATATCAAGTATCAATTTTTCCAATTCTTCCTTCAGTAACTTGGAATTTTAATTTTTAATTATGAAAAAATATTTATTTATCTGTTTAGTATTTATTTCATGTCAAGATGAGATAATTATTGAGTTCCCTATTGAATCTCAAACAATTGTAGTTGAAGGAGGTATTGAACCTAATATGCCTCCCTATGTAGTATTATCAAAAAATCAAGGTTATTTTGATGAAATTAACATAGATACCTATAATGATTTATTTATTAAAGATGCTCAAGTAATTGTTTGGAAAGAAAATGAGGATGGAACAGCTGATTCTATACTTTTAGAAATGCTACCTCCTCCATTTGATTCGCTTCCAATTTATACCGATCTTAATTACTTTACAGCATTAAATAATTTCCCTTATGCAAATTCAGGATCTTATAATCCCATAACTTTGAGCGGTGGAATAAGTAATGATTTTAGTAAAGAAAATGGAACATATAATTTAATTATAAGATGGAATGACAAGCAAATAACTAGTCAAACAACTATACCAAACCTAACTCCTTTAGATTGTTTATGGGTTGAGAAAAATGAATTTTCTGATTTAGATTATGAATTTGATATTAATGCAATATATAACGACCCAGGAAATATTAATAATAATATTATGATTAAGTATAGAAAAAATACTCACTGGGGAGTAGATACAACAAATTGGACCCTAAAGGACAATTCAGATCCCTTAATGCAAATAATTGATGCAGGTACTGATATACTTATTAATGGTGAAAGATTTCAGACCTATTTCCCACAAAGAGGAGAAGGAGACTTTCCAACACTTCCATATAACGCTAGTAGATATTTTGAATATGAAACATCTAATTCAACTGATAGTATTTTTGTCCCTTATGATGTTGTAACAATTAAATTTTGTCAAATTGATGAACCTGCGTTGAAATTTTGGAGAAGTTTAATTAGGCAATTTGGATCAAATGGTAATCCATTTCAAGAACCTCTTAATCTTGTCAGCAATATAAATGGTGGCTATGGAGGTTGGACTGGATATGGTGCTGTATACTATAAAATTCCAATTATTGATGGTTTTACAACTAATACTCTATTACCTTTAGATTCGGTTGAAATAACTGATCTTTTTTAATAATTTAGCAAAAAAGCAAAATAAAATGAGCGAAGAAATTGAACACATTGAAACACTAATAATAGGATCAGGACCTGCAGGATATTCTGCTGCAATATATGCTGCCAGAGCAGACCTTCACCCTGTAGTAATACAAGGCCTTCAGCCTGGAGGACAACTAACAACTACAACTGAAGTTGATAATTACCCAGGCTACCCTAATGGTGTGGATGGAACAAAAATGATGGAAGACTTCAAAGCTCAAGCTGAAAGATTTGAAACTGACACTAGATGGGGAATGGTAACAAAAGTTGATTTTAGTAAAAGGCCTTTTAAAGTAGAAATTGATGAAAAAACCAATGTTATTGCAGAAACTATAATTATTGCAACCGGTGCATCAGCAAAATGGCTAGGAATTGAAGATGAAAAAAGATTAAATGGTTATGGAGTTTCAGCATGTGCCACATGCGATGGATTCTTTTACAAAGGAATGGATGTAGTTGTTGTTGGAGCTGGTGATACTGCTGCCGAAGAAGCTACTTATTTAGCAAAACTGTGTAATAAAGTTACAATGCTAGTAAGGAGAGATGAAATGAGAGCTTCTAAAGCAATGCAAAAAAGAGTATTTAATACTCCAAACTTAGAAGTCTTATTTAATAATGATACGAAAAGTATAAATGGAGAACCTGGAGAAATAGGAGTAGAAAGTGTTACTTCTATAAATAATAAAACTGGTGAAGAAACTATTACTCCTGCAAAAGGTTTTTTTGTTGCTATTGGACATACTCCTAACACTAGTCTTTTCAAAGGTCAACTAGACATGGATGAAAATGGTTATCTTATAATTGAAGCTGGTACTTCTAAAACTAAAATCCCAGGCGTTTTTGCTGCTGGAGATGTTGCAGATCATGTTTATAGACAAGCAGTTACATCCGCCGGTACTGGATGTATGGCAGCATTAGATGCAGAAAGATTTTTAGCTGCTCAAGAATAATTTTAAAATTCAAATAAAATATTATTGGTATTTAATAGTTATATTTATAGTGATAATTATTCATTATGAAGGCTTTAGATATACTTAAAAAATATTGGGGACATAATTCTTTTAGATTAAATCAAGAAGAAATCATTTCCTCTGTAGTAAACAAGCAAGATACATTAGCTTTATTACCCACTGGTGGGGGTAAATCAATATGCTATCAAATTCCGGCAATCATGAATGATGGTATTTGTCTAGTAATATCTCCACTTATTTCTTTAATGAATGATCAAATAAGACATCTACAATCTAAAGGAATAAAATCTGTATCAATTTCTTCTAATATGTATTTTAAAGATATTGATACAACGCTAACAAATTGTATTTATGGAAATATTAAATTCCTATATCTATCACCTGAAAAACTAAAAAATAAATTAGTTAGAGATAAAATTAGATTGATGAATATTAATTTAATTGCTGTTGACGAGGCACATTGTATTTCCCAGTGGGGACATAATTTCAGACCTTCGTATAGACTAATAAATGAAATAAGAGAATTTGCTAATAACGCTCCCATTATAGCACTAACTGCAACAGCCAATAAATTAGTGGCAGAGGATATTCAAGAGAATCTAAATTTCAAAAAAAATAATTTAATTAAATCCTCATTTAGGAGAAAAAACCTATCGTACGTAAATACAGTTGTAAACAACAAAACTGAAGTATTATTAAAACTCTTAAAGAAAATTAAAAGTTCTGTAATAGTATATGTTGGTTCAAGAAGACAGAGTAATGAAATTTGTCAGCTATTAATAAATAATCAAATAAGTGCAAAATCTTATCATGCTGGAATAGATAATTCTACAAGAAACAAAACACAAGAATCTTGGATAACAAATCAGACACGTGTTATTGTAGCAACAAATGCCTTTGGACTAGGCATTGACAAAGAAGATGTCAAATTAGTGGTACACATGCAGCTCCCACTAAATATTGAAGCATATTTTCAAGAGGCAGGCAGAGCTGGAAGAAATGGCAAAACTGCTTATTCGTTCCTATTAATAAATCAAAGTGATATTA
>JGI24539J26755_10000473_pt1 | contig 18901 bp, 16 predicted proteins | sample NorSeaMetagenome_2_FD_26755 | JGI IMG/M metagenome (IMG submission 26755) | reverse complement strand
TTGCGGAGAAAGAGGGATTCGAACCCCCGGACCTGTTACAGTCAACAGTTTTCAAGACTGCCGCATTCGACCACTCTGCCATTTCTCCGGTCGCGCTGTATATAGCGGGTGCAAATATAGAAAAGGTTTTGATTTTTTAAAAGTATTTATGTGTTTTTTAATAGATTATTTTTTGAGGCTATTTCTACTTTATTTGTAATACATTTATCTAATAATTTCATAAAATGTTAGACTATTTTTTGTTAGTACTTGTAGGGTTCATTGCAGGTATAATAAATATATTGGCTGGTGGTGGATCTTTACTTACACTTCCCATGTTAATTTTTTTAGGGTTACCCCCTAATATAGCAAATGGAACAAATAGAATAGCTATAATAATTCAAAACATCTTTGCCGTAAAAGGTTTTCAGAGTAAAGGTGTAAACACCTATCCTTTTAGTATATATTTAGCAATACCTGCAACAATTGGTGCCATCATTGGAGCATTTGCAGGGATTAAAATAGAGGGTGAACTATTCAATAAAATATTAGGTATTGTAATGGTTATTATTGTTTTACATATGGTATTTAAACCTAGTGAAATTTCAAATAAAACTCTAGAAAGAATTACAGGTAAATATTTTTGGCTAAGCATGATAGCCTTCTTTTTTATTGGCTTATATGGGGGGTTTATTCAAGCTGGAGTGGGTTTTATTATCTTATTAACTTTATCTAGCATAAATCAATTTTCATTAGTAAAGAGTAATGCAATCAAGGTAACTGTAGCTCTTATCTATACCTTGGCTGCTGTAGCTATTTTTGCCTATAACGATAGCATTAATTGGAAGTACGGTCTAATTTTATCTTTAGGTAATGCTGCTGGAGGTTGGTTTATGAGTAGGTGGTCTGTAGATAAAGGTGATAAATTCGTAAAAAAAGTCTTAATTATTATGGTATTAGCAATGGCAATAAAACTATGGTTTCCTGATTTTTATAGTATCTTAGCCTCGGAAATTTTAGATCTTTTTTAATGGCTTTTAATTCATTTGGAAATATATTAAAACTAACTACCTATGGAGAATCTCATGGCTCGGCCATAGGAGGTATTATTGATGGTTTTCCAGCTGGGCTTTTGATAAATTTAGAGGCTATTCAAGAGGAATTAAATAGAAGAAAACCAGGGCAATCTAATATTGTCACGCAACGTAAAGAACCAGATACTGTAGAATTTCTTTCAGGAATTTTTGAAGGGAAAACCACAGGAACTTCTATTGGATTTATTATTAAAAACACCAATCAAAAATCTCATGATTATTCACACAATACCGATGTATATAGGCCATCCCATGCGGATTTTACCTACGATAAAAAATTTGGTATTAGAGATTACCGTGGGGGTGGAAGATCCTCTGCAAGAGAAACAGCGAACTGGGTAGTAGCTGGTGCTCTAGCGAAACAATTAATATCTACAATTTCAATCAATGCCTACACCTCTTCAGTTGGTAACATAGAGATGAGCAAAGCCTATAATGAGTTAGATTTCTCAAAAACTGAGACAAATATTGTTCGTTGTCCTGATGAGAAAATGGCAGCTCTTATGATTAATAAAATCAAAGAAACTCGAAAGCAAGGTGATACCATAGGTGGAACTATTTCTTGTGTTGCAAAAAATATTCCTGTAGGCCTAGGAGAACCGATTTTCAATAAACTTCATGCTGCTTTAGGAAATGCAATGCTTTCATTGAACGCCGTTAAAGGTTTCGAATTTGGAAGTGGCTTTGAGGGGACCAAAATGAAAGGTAGTAAACATAATGACATCTTTAATAAAGATGGATCTACACAAACAAATTTATCTGGTGGTATTCAAGGTGGTATTTCTAACGGAATGGATATATACTTTAGAGTAGCTTTTAAACCTGTAGCTACCATCATGCAAAACCAACCTACCATAAATTCTAAAGGAGATGAAACAGAAATTATGGGAAAAGGGCGTCACGACCCATGTGTTGTTCCTAGAGCGGTTCCAGTAATAGAAGCCCTTACTGCTTTAGTTTTAGCAGACTTTTGGTTATTGAATAAAACTAGAAAAATATGATCTTTCTAAAAATAAGTACATCATAAAAAAAACCCAAAACTAATGTTTTGGGTTTTTATGATTTATGCCTCACCTGTAGGTCCAAAATTCATTGGAATTGGTGGTTGCTCGTAATCTTTGATTTCACCATGAGCTTTCTCAAACTTCAAAATGTTGTCAGCTAAAGCTTTTGTAAGCCTTTTAGCATGTTGTGGAGTCAAAATAATTCTTGATTTCACTTTTGCTTTTGGGACTCCAGGCATTATTCTGATAAAATCTACAATAAACTCAGAGACAGAATGATTAATAATTGCTAAATTAGAATATGTTCCTTCCGCAACAGATTCGTCTAACTCAATATTAATTTGCCCTTTTTTTTGTTGATTTTCAGCCATTATATTTACTAATTAAAGCTATTTTCGATTTCTTCTTTAGGACCAACAATTAAATGATCATAAGTTCTCATTCCAGTACCAGCTGGTATTTTCTTACCTACAATAACATTTTCTTTTAAGCCTTCTAAATGATCTACTTTACCATTTACAGCAGCTTCATTCAATACTTTCGTAGTTTCTTGGAAAGATGCCGCAGAAATAAACGATTTGGTTTGAAGAGAAGCTCTTGTAATTCCTTGTAAAACTTGTTCTGCTGTTGCAGGTTGTGCGTCTCTTGCAACAACTAAAGTTTGATCATTTCTTCGTAATAAAGAATTTTCATCTCTTAATTGACGTGCAGAAATAATTTGACCTGCTTTTACATTTTCAGATTCACCAGCATCTTCGATAACTTTCATACCGTAAATAGCATCATTTTCTAGAATAAAGTCATTCTTATGAATCAATTGATTTTCTAAGAATAAAGTATCTCCAGAATCTATGATTCTTACTTTACGCATCATCTGACGAACAACTACCTCAAAGTGTTTATCATTAATTTTCACCCCTTGTAAACGGTATACATCTTGAATTTCATTCACCAAATACTGTTGAACAGCAGAAGGTCCTTGAATTCTTAAAATATCTATAGGAGTAACTGCTCCATCTGATAATGGCATTCCAGCTTTAATAAAGTCATTTTCTTGAACTAAGATTTGATTAGAAAGTTTAATTAAATATTTTCTAATATCTCCAGTTTTAGATTCAACAATAATTTCTCTGTTACCTCTCTTGATTTTACCAAAAGAAACGACACCGTCTACCTCTGAAACCACAGCTGGATTTGAAGGATTACGTGCTTCAAATAATTCAGTAACTCTTGGAAGACCTCCAGTAATATCACCAGCTTTTCCAGATTTTCTTGGAATCTTAACTAATGTTTTACCACTTTCTACACTTTCTCCATTATCTACCATTAAATGAGCTCCAACAGGAAGGGTGTATGAACGTAAAGCATTACCATCTTTATCTTCAATGATTAAAGAAGCAATAATTTTCTTATTCTTTGAGTCTGTAATTACTTTTTCTTGGAAACCTGTTTGTTCATCAACCTCAACTTGGTAATTTACTCCTTGTTCAAGGTTATCAAACTTCACTTTTCCTCCAAATTCAGATACAATAACACCATTAAATGGATCCCATTGACAAATTACATCACCTTTTTTGATAGACTTTATCTTCTTATTGAAAATAATAGATCCATAAGGAATAATATTTGTACTAAGGGTAATATCTGTCTTTTTATCAATTACTTTAATTTCAGCAGTTCTAGAAATTACAATATCTACAGCTTTACCGTCAGAATCTTTTCCTTCAACAGTTCTAAGGTCTTCGATAACTACCTTACCATCAAATTTAGCGGTTAACTTATTATCTTCAGATATGTTTCCTGCAACCCCACCTACGTGGAATGTTCTTAATGTTAATTGTGTACCTGGTTCTCCAATAGATTGAGCCGCAATAACTCCTACAGCTTCACCAATTTGAACATTGTTAAGTGTAGATAAACTTTGTCCATAACATTTTGCACAAATTCCTCTTTGAGACTCACACGTTAATGCAGATCTTACTTGAACAACATCTAATCCGGAAGCTTCAATAGCATTGGCAGTTTGAGAGGTAATTACCTCACCCGCTCCAACTAATAAATCTTCATTTAATGGATGGAAGACATCTTGTAAAGCTACTCTTCCTTCAATTCTATCACTTAAAGATTCTACAATCTCATCGTTTTTCTTCAATGGAGTAACATCTAATCCTCTAAGGGTACCACAATCATACTCGTTAATAATAACATCTTGAGAAACATCTACTAAACGACGGGTTAAGTATCCTGCATCGGCAGTTTTTAAGGCTGTATCAGCAAGACCTTTACGAGCACCGTGAGTAGAGATAAAATATTCAAGAATTGATAGTCCTTCCTTAAAGTTAGAAAGAATTGGATTTTCAATAATTTCACCACCACCTGCAGTAGATTTTTTTGGTTTTGCCATTAATCCACGCATTCCGGTTAACTGACGAATCTGTTCTTTAGATCCCCTAGCTCCAGAATCTAACATCATATATACTGAGTTAAACCCTTGTTGGTCTTCACGAAGACGTTTCATAGATAATTCAGTTAATTGATTGTTGGTTCTACCCCAAATATCAATTACTTGATTATAACGCTCCTTTTGCGTTAACATACCCATGTTATAGTTCATTACAATTCCATCTACCTCATTATTGGCTTCAGCAATCATAGTTGATTTTTCTTCTGGAATAATAATATCTCCTAAACTGAAAGATAAACCACCTTGGAAGGCAAATTTATATCCCATATTTTTAATTTCATCTAGGAAATTTCCTGTAGTTGGAATATCTGTAACTTTTAAAATACCACCGATAATTCCACGAAGAGATTTTTTTGTTAATACTTCATTAATATAACCAGCAGCTTCTGGAACAACTTCATTAAATAAAACTCTACCAACAGTAGTTTCAATGATTTTCTTAACAGAATTTCCTGCTTCATCAATATCATTTGTTCTTACTTTAATCCCAGCATTTAATTCAACCATTTCTTCATTAAAAGCAATAGTTACTTCTTCAGGAGAGTAAAAAGTTAAACCTTCACCTTTTACAGGAACAGCTTTAGTGGATTTTCTTTCTTTGGTCATATAGTATAAACCTAATACCATATCTTGAGAAGGTACAGTAACTGGTGCACCGTTTGCAGGGTTTAAGATATTGTGAGAGGCCAACATTAAGAGTTGTGCTTCTAAAATAGCTTCAGGTCCTAGCGGAAGGTGAACAGCCATTTGATCTCCATCAAAATCGGCATTAAATGCTGTACATACTAATGGATGTAACTGAATAGCTTTTCCTTCAATTAATTTTGGTTGAAATGCTTGAATTCCTAAACGGTGTAATGTAGGGGCACGGTTTAATAAAACTGGGTGTCCTTTTATTACATTTTCTAGAATATCCCAAACAACTGGTTCTTTTCTATCTATAATTTTCTTTGCAGATTTTACAGTTTTTACAATTCCTCTTTCGATTAATTTTCTAATTACAAAAGGCTTGTAAAGTTCAGCTGCCATTTCTTTAGGAATACCGCATTCAGATAACTTTAATTCTGGTCCTACAACAATTACAGAACGTGCAGAATAATCAACACGTTTACCTAATAAGTTTTGACGAAAACGTCCTTGCTTACCTTTTAAAGAGTCTGATAAAGACTTTAATGGTCTGTTAGATTCTGTTTTTACAGCTGAAGATTTACGTGTATTATCAAATAATGAATCTACAGATTCTTGTAACATACGTTTTTCATTACGTAAAATTACTTCAGGAGCTTTAATCTCCATTAGTCTTTTTAAACGATTATTTCTGATAATTACTCTACGGTATAAGTCATTTAAATCTGAAGTAGCAAATCTACCTCCATCTAAAGGAACTAATGGACGTAATTCTGGTGGNATTACNGGAACTACTTTCATAATCATCCATTCAGGTCTGTTTTCTCTATTTTTTTGAGAATCTCTGAATGCTTCAACTACATTTAATCTTTTTAAAGCCTCAGCTTTTCTTTGCTTAGAGGTTTCAGTATTCGCTTTATGTCTTAATTCATATGATAATTCATCTAAATCTATACGAGCTAATAAATCAATTAGACATTCTGCACCCATTTTAGCAATAAACTTCGTTGGGTCAGTGTCATCTAAATATGTGTTTTCTTGAGGAATTGTTTCTAGAATATCTAAATACTCTTCTTCTGTTAAGAAATCCATTTTTTGCAATGGTTCTCCTTCACTATTTTTTGCAATACCTGGTTGGATTACTACGTATCTTTCGTAATAGATAATCATATCTAACTTCTTAGATGGTAACCCTAGTAAATATCCCATTTTGTTTGGTAATGATCTAAAGTACCAGATATGAGCAACAGGAACAACTAAATTGATGTGTCCTACTCTATCTCTTCGTACTTTCTTTTCAGTTACCTCTACACCACATCGATCACAAACAATTCCTTTGTATCGAATTCTTTTATACTTACCACAAGCACATTCAAAGTCTTTTACAGGACCAAAAATACGCTCACAGAAAAGACCGTCTCTCTCGGGCTTGTGTGTTCGATAATTAATAGTTTCTGGTTTTAACACCTCTCCTTTAGATATTCCTAAAATAGATTCTGGTGATGCTAAACCAATTGAGATTTTATTAAACTTTTTTACGGTGTACTTCTCGTTTTTTCTTGCCATGGTAATGGTATCGAATTAAATTGGGTCTGAGACCCTTATTAAATAAGCATGTGTCTAGGTATGAGAAATCATACCTAGACATATACTATAAATTTATTCTTCTAGTTTTAGATCTAAACCTAAACCTTTCAACTCATGCATTAATACGTTGAAAGATTCTGGTAAACCTGGTTCTGGCATGGTTTCGCCTTTAACAATACTTTCGTATGTTTTAGCTCTTCCCATAACATCATCGGATTTTACTGTTAGAATTTCTCTCAAAATACTTGAAGCTCCATAGGCCTCTAATGCCCAAACTTCCATCTCACCAAAACGCTGACCACCAAATTGAGCCTTACCACCAAGTGGTTGTTGAGTAATCAACGAATAAGGTCCAATAGAACGTGCGTGCATTTTGTCTTCAATCATGTGACCTAATTTGATCATATAAATGACACCTACAGTTGCTGGCTGATCGAAACGTTTTCCTGTTCCACCATCATAAAGGTAGGTATGACCAAATCTTGGTACTTGTGCTTCATCTGTAAAACTATTTATTTGGTCTAAAGAAGCTCCATCAAAAATTGGAGTAGCGTACTTTCTGTCTAATTTCTGACCAGCCCAACCAAGAACTGTTTCATAAATCTGACCAATATTCATACGTGACGGTACACCTAACGGATTTAACACAATGTCAACTGGAGTTCCATCTTCTAAAAATGGCATATCTTCTTGACGAACAATACGAGCAACAATACCTTTGTTACCATGTCGTCCAGCCATTTTATCACCTACTTTTAATTTACGTTTTTTAGCCACATAAATCTTTGCAAGTTTTAGAATTCCTGCTGGTAATTCATCTCCTACGGATATCGTAAACTTCTCTCTACGTAATACACCTTGAAGGTCATTTACCTTGATTTTGTAATTGTGAATTAATTCACTAACATGAGAATTGATTTTAGAATCTGTAGTCCAAGTTCCCGAAGTTAAATGCACATAATCATCAACTGCGTTTAGCATTTTGAGTGTGTATTTTTTACCTTTTGGTAATACTTCCTCGCCTAGGTCGTTAAAAACTCCTTGTGAAGTTTTACCACTAACTAATTGGAATAGTTTTTCTACTAAGTTTTCTTTAAGAACTTCAAATTTTGACACAAAAGATGATTCTAAAGAGATTACTGCTTCTTTATCTTTAATTCTCTTAGTCTTATCTTTAACAGCTCTTCTAAATAACTTTTTATCAATAACTACACCTCTTAGAGATGGAGAAGCTTTTAAAGATGCATCTTTTACATCTCCTGCTTTATCTCCAAAAATTGCTCTTAATAGCTTTTCTTCTGGTGTTGGATCAGATTCACCTTTAGGAGTAATCTTACCAATTAAAATATCTCCAGGGTTTACCTCTGCTCCTATTCTAATCATTCCATTCTCATCAAGGTCTTTTGTAGCCTCTTCTGAAACGTTAGGGATATCATTGGTTAACTCCTCTGTACCTAATTTTGTATCACGTACATCTAAAGAATATTCATCTATATGTATAGACGTAAAAATATCTTCACGAACAACCTTTTCAGATATTACAATAGCATCCTCAAAATTATATCCTTTCCAGGGCATAAAGGCTACTTTCATATTTCTACCTAAAGCTAATTCTCCTTTTTGTGTTGCATATCCCTCGCAAAGAACTTGTCCTTTTTCAACTCGGTCACCTGAACTTACGATAGGTTTTAGGTTGATACATGTTCCTTGATTGGTTTTTCTAAACTTAATTAAGTCATAAGATTTTTCATCAGAATCAAAACTCACCAACTTCTCTTGATCTGTTCTGTCATACTTGATGGTAATCTTATTTGCATCTACATATTCAACAACTCCTGCTCCTTCTGCATTAATTAGAATTCTAGAATCTTTAGCTACTCTTCTTTCTAGTCCAGTTCCAACAATTGGAGACTCTGGTCGTAATAATGGAACTGCCTGACGCATCATATTTGATCCCATCAATGCACGGTTTGCATCATCATGCTCTAAAAATGGTATTAAAGAAGCAGATATTGAAGCAATTTGATTCGGTGCAACATCCATGTAATCAATAGTGTCTGGAGTAACTACTGGGAAATCTCCTTCCTCACGAGCAATTACTTTATCACCTGATATAGCTCCGTTTTTATCTAAACCTAAATTAGATTGAGCAATTTTCTTACCCTCTTCCTCTTCAGCACTTAAATAAATTGGTGCTTTTTTCACATCAACAGAACCTTTGGTTACTTCTCTGTATGGTGTTTCTATAAAACCTAAGTTATTAACTTTTGCAAATACAGATAAAGAAGATATTAAACCAATATTTGGACCCTCTGGTGTTTCAATTGGACATAAACGCCCATAATGTGTATAGTGAACATCACGAACCTCAAATCCTGCTCTTTCTCTAGATAAACCTCCAGGTCCTAGTGCAGATAATCTTCGTTTGTGAGTAATCTCGGCCAATGGATTTGTTTGATCCATAAACTGAGATAATTGGTTAGTACCAAAAAATGAATTAATTACTGAAGACAATGTCTTAGCATTAATTAAATCAATTGGAGTAAAAACCTCATTGTCACGTACATTCATTCTCTCTCGAATAGTACGAGCCATACGAGCTAAACCAACACCAAACTGACTGGCAAGTTGCTCTCCTACTGTTCTAACACGACGGTTAGATAAGTGATCGATATCATCAACTTCCGCTTTAGAATTGATTAATTCAATTAAATACTTTATAATCGTAATAATATCTAATTTGGTTAAAACCTTTTGGTTAATATCAATATCTAAACCAAGTTTTGTATTCATTCTAAAACGCCCTACTTCACCTAAATTGTAACGTTGTTCAGAGAAAAATAATTTATCAATAATTCCTCTTGCAGTTTCCTCATCTGGCGGCTCAGCATTTCTTAATTGTCTATAAATGTGTTCAACAGCCTCTTTTTCAGAGTTTGTTGGATCTTTTTGAAGTGTATTGTGGATTATAGCATAGTCAGCTTGTTGATTATCCTCTTTATGAAGTAATACTGTTTTTGCTCCTGCTTCAATGATTTCTTCTATGTGTTCTTTTTCAATGATTGTATCACGATCAAAAATAATTTCATTTCGTTCAATTGATACAACTTCTCCAGTGTCCTCATCTACGAAGTCTTCAAACCAAGTTTTTAATACTCTTGCGGCTAATTTTCTTCCTAGAACTTTCTTTAATCCAGCTTTTGAAACTTTAACTTCTTCAGCTAAATCAAAAATTTCTAAAATATCTTTATCTCTTTCAAAACCTATGGCTCTGAATAAAGTAGTTACAGGTAATTTTTTCTTTCTATCAATGTAAGCATACATAACTTGATTGATATCGGTTGCAAATTCTATCCAAGACCCTTTAAAAGGAATTACTCTTGCAGAATATAATTTTGTACCGTTTGCATGATAAGATTGCCCAAAGAATACCCCTGGAGACCTATGTAGTTGAGATACTACAACTCTTTCTGCACCATTAATGACAAAAGTTCCTGAATTGGTCATGTAAGGAATAGTCCCTAAATAAACATCTTGAACTATTGTTTCAAAATCTTCGTGCTCTGGATCTGTACAATAAAGTTTAAGACGCGCTTTTAAAGGCACACTGTGTGTTAGACCTCTTTCGATACATTCTTGTATACTGTATCTTGGTGGATCTACAAAATAGTCTAAAAATTCTAATACAAAGTTGTTACGGGTGTCCGTAATTGGAAAGTTATCCATGAAGGTTTTGTATAAACCTTCTTCTCCTCGCTCTTCAGCTTTTGTTTGTAATTGGAAAAAATCTTGAAAAGATTTTACTTGAATATCCAAAAAATCTGGATAATCTGTTCCAAGCTTAGAAGATGCGAAATTGATTCTTTCTGTAGTGTTTTTCGTTGCCAAAAGAGAATGTTTTTTTGATTAAAAATCTGAATTTAATAAAGAACGAATATATACACAAAATGGTTTAGGTCTAAGAACCTTAATTCTTAGTACCTAAACCTTAGTTTGTTAGATATGTTAAAGCTTACTTAAGCTCAACCTCAGCTCCTGCTTCTTCCAAAGATTTTTGAAGACCTTCTGCTTCATCTTTAGAAACTCCTTCTTTAATAGGAGCAGGCGCGCTATCTACGATACCTTTAGCTTCTTTTAATCCTAAACCAGTTAATTCCTTAACTAATTTTACAACTGCTAGTTTAGAACCACCTGCTGCTTTTAAGATTACATCAAATTCTGTTTGCTCTTCGGCTGCATCGCCACCTCCTGCTGCTGGTCCAGCAACAGCTACAGCTGCTGCTGCAGGTTCGATACCATACTCATCTTTTAAAATACCAGCCAATTCATTAACCTCTTTTACAGTTAAGTTAACTAATTGTTCTGCGAAATCTTTTAAATCTGCCATTTCAATTGTTTTAAAAATTTTTATTATTTAGTTTATTAATGCGCTAATTTATTTTTCTGATAATGTTTGTAAAATACCAGATAGTTTACCACCACTTGACTGCAATGCTGAAATAACATTTTTAGCAGGTGATTGTAATAAGGTAATAATATCTCCAATAAGTTCGTCTTTAGACTTCACATTTACAAGAGATTCTAGTTGGTCATCTCCAACATAAATAGCTTCTTCAATGTAAGCACCTTTTAGTAAGGGCTTGTCTGATTTTTTTCTGAACTCTTTAATTACTTTAGCAGGTGCATTACTTGCCTCAGAAATCATTAAAGATGTGTTACCTTTTAATATATCTTGTAATTCTCCAAACTCCTTATCAGAAGCTTCCATTGCTTTTGAAAGCAATGTGTTTTTAACAACAGCTAGTTGAACATTTGCTTTAAAGCAAGCTCTACGTAAGTTTGATGTATCTAAAGCATCTAATCCAGATATATCTGCTAAATAGATGGTATTAGTTCTTGCTAACGTAACTGTTAAATCTTGTATTACTTGTGATTTTTCTTCTCTAGTCATAATGATACATTTTAACTGCTTACGAAACAGATTTTACATCAACTTCAACACTAGGACTCATTGTAGAGCTCATAAAAACACTCTTAATGTATGCTCCTTTTGATGCCGTTGGTTTCAATTTAATAATTGTTTGTAATAATTCATTTGCATTTTCTGCAATTTTATCAGCATCAAAAGATGATTTAGCAACTGCGGCATGAATGATTCCTGTTTTGTCAACTTTAAAATCTATCTTACCTGCTTTTACTTCTTTTACTGCTTTTGCAACATCCATAGTTACTGTACCTGTCTTTGGGTTAGGCATTAAACCTCTTGGACCTAAAACTCTTCCTAGAGGACCTAATTTACCCATAACACTCGGCATTGTGATAATCACATCTACGTCTGTCCAACCTCCTTTGATTTTTTGGAGGTATTCGTCTAAACCAACATAATCTGCACCTGCTTCTTGAGCTTCGGCTTCTTTATCTGGTGTTACTAATGCTAGAACCTTTACATCTTTCCCTGTTCCGTGTGGTAAGGTCACAACGCCTCTAACCATTTGGTTAGCTTTACGTGGATCTACTCCTAAACGAACAGCGATATCTACAGATGCATCAAACTTTACATTAGTAATTTCTTTGATTAAAGCAGAAGCAGCATTTATATCTAATGCTTTCGTATTATCTAATTTAGCGTGCGCTTCTTTTTGCTTTTTTGTTAATCTTGCCATTTTACTAGTTTTTATAAAGTTTATGCTGGTGCATTACCTTTAACTGTTAATCCCATAGAACGTGCTGTACCTGCTATCATCTTCATTGCTGACTCAACAGTAAATGCATTTAAATCTACCATTTTGTCTTCAGCAATCACTTTAATTTGATCCCATGAAACAGACGCTACTTTTTTCCTGTTAGGTTCTCCTGAACCTTTTTTGATTTTTGCCGCTTCCATTAATTGAACTGCAGCTGGTGGAGTTTTAACTATAAAATCAAATGATTTATCTTTAAAAACACTAATAACAACAGGTAAAATTTTACCTTGTTTATCTTGAGTTCTAGCATTGAATTGCTTACAGAACTCCATGATGTTAACACCTGCAGCACCTAGAGCGGGTCCAACCGGTGGCGATGGATTCGCTGCACCTCCCCTTACTTGTAATTTAACTACTTTACTTAACTCTTTTGCCATTTTAATAAATGTTTAAAGTGACATGTTTTTTAATTGGAAGCAAAAAACACATCGGTATATATTTGTGTAACAATTATATTTTTTCTACTTGCATGTAACTAAGCTCTAATGGAGTTTTTCGTCCAAAGATTTTAACCATGACTTCTAACTTTCTTTTTTCTTCATTCACTTTTTCAATAGTTCCATCAAAACCATTAAATGGTCCATCAACAACTTTCACGGTCTCACCTGAAGTGAAAGGAATAGCAATGTTTTCATCTTGGATAGCTAATTCATCTACTTTACCAAGCATTCTGTTTACTTCTGATCTTCTCATTGGTACGGGCTCACCACCTTTAGTTTCACCTAAAAAACCAATAACTCCTGTAATTGATTTTATAACGTGAGGAACCTCCCCTGCTAAATTAGCCTCAACCATAATGTAACCTGGAAAATAAACTTTTTCTTTATTTATTTTCTTACCATCACGAATTTGAATTACTTTTTCTTTAGGTACCAAAACTTGACTCACAAAGTCAGAAAGCCCTAAACGAGAAATTTCTGTCTCAATATATGACTTCACTTTGTTCTCTTGACCTCCGATTGCTCTCACAACATACCATTTCATTACTGAGTCAGCCATTATTAATTGGATTTAAACATTCCGAAAAAATTATCCAACCCTGTCTGAAAAACATAATCAACACCAGCTACGGCAAGTGCAAAAACAATTGTAAAAACTGCAACAGTTACCGTTGTTTTTTGAGCATCTTTACTTGATGACCAAGTCATGTGATTGTTTAATTCTTCAAAAGAGTCTTTAATATATTGTATAAACTTCATGTATTCATTGTTTGCACGGATTGAGGGACTCGAACCCCCGACACCTGGTTTTGGAGACCAGTGCTCTACCAGCTGAGCTAAACCCGTCTCTATTTATTCGTAAAGGCATCCTAATAAAATCAGGACACCTTCAACGATTAAAACTTATAATTATTGACTAAAATTAGTCTAAAATTTCAGTTACCTGACCAGCTCCAACTGTTCTACCTCCTTCACGGATAGCAAAACGTAAACCTAAGTTTAATGCAATTGGTTGGATTAAATCAACTGTAATAGTTAAGTTATCTCCTGGCATTACCATTTCAATACCATCTGGTAAATTAATAGTACCTGTTACGTCTGTAGTTCTTACATAGAATTGAGGACGATAATTGTTATGGAATGGCGTATGACGACCACCTTCTTCTTTCTTAAGAACATATACCTCAGCTTTAAACTTAGCATGTGGTGTTACAGATCCAGGTTTAGTGATTACCATACCTCTTTTAATATCTGTTTTCTCTATACCTCTTAATAAGATACCTGCATTATCTCCGGCTTCACCTCTATCTAAGATTTGACGGAACATTTCAATACCAGTAATTGTAGAAGTTAATTTCTCAGCTCCCATACCAATAATTTCTACTGGATCTCCTGTATTTGCAATACCTGTTTCAATTCTACCAGTAGCTACAGTACCACGACCAGTAATAGAGAATACATCTTCAATTGGCATTAAGAAATCTTTATCTACCTCTCTTAATGGCTCTTCAATCCATGTATCAACTGCTTCCATTAATTCCATAACGGTATCTACCCATTTTTGCTCACCATTTAATGCTCCTAAAGCAGAACCTGGTATAACTGGACCATTATCTCCATCGTACTCGTAAAAAGAAAGTAATTCTCTTACTTCCATATCTACTAATTCGATTAATTCTTCATCATCAACCATATCTACCTTGTTCATGAATACTACCATACGAGGGATACCAACCTGACGTCCTAAAAGGATGTGCTCACGAGTTTGTGGCATTGGTCCATCTGTAGCAGCAACAACTAATATTGCACCATCCATTTGAGCAGCACCAGTAACCATATTCTTCACGTAATCCGCGTGACCTGGACAGTCTACGTGAGCGTAGTGACGATTTGCTGTTTGATACTCTACGTGAGAAGTATTAATAGTAATACCTCTTTCTTTTTCTTCTGGAGCATTATCGATTTGATCGAAATCTTTAGCTTCAGACAAACCTGCGTCTGCCAAAACTTTTGTAATAGCTGCAGTTAATGTAGTCTTTCCGTGATCTACGTGTCCAATAGTACCTATGTTAAGGTGTGGTTTTGAACGGTCAAAATTTGCTTTTGCCATGATTATTAATTTTTAATTCTAAGTTAAATATATTTAATACTAATAAATTCTTCTTTTGAGCCAGCGACGGGATTTGAACCCGTGACCTCATCCCTACCAAGGATGCGCTCTACCAACTGAGCTACACCGGCTTGGAAAAATTTGAACGTAAGTCCGTAATTTAAAGACTAACACTCAGGATAAAATTATTGATTTGTTTTTACCAATAATTCTATCTTTTTTGGTGACAGGTTGATTTAAACTGACAATTATTTTGCAATGTTAATTACAAACTTCACCAATCTTACCTACTCTCTCACTTTAAATGAATATTGTGGGGAGAGCAGGATTCGAACCTGCGAAGACGTAGTCAACGGAGTTACAGTCCGTCCTCGTTGGCCGCTTGAGTATCTCCCCAAAATTTCACTATTTAAATGAACGTGTTATTGTTTTTGAGCCGATGGAGGGACTCGAACCCACGACCTGCTGATTACAAATCAGCTGCTCTAGCCAGCTGAGCTACATCGGCTGTTTTTTTAACAAAAACAATCCGTTATTTCTAACGGACTGCAAATGTAATAAGTTTTTTTAATTTCTAAAACTTTTTTATGTTTTTTTATGCATTTTATATTGCTATTGAATCTCTTAATTTTTCTTTTGATTTTTTGAGCCTTCTTTTTAATGATTCAACACCTGTACTTATTCCTTCTTCAAAACTTTTAAATTGTTTTTTTACAACCAACTCGTTTCCTGGAATATTTATTTTTATCTCTGTTGTTTTATTTTCTTTATCACTTGAATTTTCTAGTTTAAAAAACACTTCTGCTTTTAAAATTTTATCATGGAATTTTGATAAAGACTCTACTTTTTTTTCTGTGAATTTTAATAAATTGAGTGTGGCGTTAAAATTTACTGACTGGATCGATACTTTCATGAATTTTATTTTTTAGTGCTCCTAGGATGAGCTTGTTTGTAAACTTTTTTTATTTGCTCCAAGCTGTTATGTGTATAGACTTGGGTAGAGGCTAAACTTGAATGTCCTAGTAATTCTTTAACCGAATTTAAATCTGCCCCCTCATTTAACAGATGGGACGCAAAAGAATGCCTTAATATGTGTGGACTTTTCTTCAATTTCGAAGAGACTTCACTAAAGTAATTATTTATAACTCTATATACAAGAGTTTCATATATTTTATTACCTTTTGAAGTCAATAACAAATAATCTTCAGCGCTACATATAAGATCTCTATGTTTCATATAGGAATGTAAACTTTTTATAACACTAGGTAGTAATGGAAGCAATCGTTCTTTATTCCTTTTCCCTATTACCTTTAATTGTTTTTCTGAAAAATTTAATGAACTTATTTTTAGCTGAATCAGCTCCGCCCTTCTCATTCCAGTTGAATAAAAAAGTTCAACAATCAACTTATTCCGTGAAGATTCAAAAGAGTCGTTGAGGGTTATATTTGATAAAACTTCGTTAACTTCCTTAATAGAAAAAGGAACTTGAATTTTTTTTGGTGTCTTTAAAGCCTTATGACTTGATAGTGGATTGTTTTGAATGATTTTAATTTTTTGGAGATACTTATAAAAAGATTTTAAAGAACTTATTTTTCTATTAATACTTCGGTTACTTACTTTAGCTTCAACCAAATAAACAATCCAAGACCTAATTTGAGAGTAATGAATTTCTGAGATTTTTTCCTGTTGATAGGTTTCTTTGCAAAAATCTTGTAAAGAAATTAAATCACTCTCATAAGCTTTGATAGTATGAGAAGAGTATTTTTTCTCTAATAGCAAGTATTCAAGGAAAGAATCTATTAAGTTCATAGGTTATTAGGTAAGGAAAATAGCAAGGATAAATGTGCTATTTTTCGAGTCATAACAAATATAGTAGAAATGAATCAAATTTTGGTTTGCTCTTTACTGCTGTTTTTTAATGTGTGGTAATACTTAACATATTCATTATTCAAATACTATTTCCTTATTCGTTGAGGGTATTTTTACAATATGAAAGGGTTGAACAATGGCAGTATATCCACTTCCTACATATTGAATCTCAGAAAAAACATTTATCGAATTTTTGTTTTCTATGATCTCATTTATACTTACTGAGTAACCCGTATTAGGCTGGTTTTCAGTGATTACTGCAATGATAATGAATTCATTAAAGTTAATGTTTATTTCATTGAAATTATCTACAAATTCACTTGGAAGATTATCTAGCAGAATATTCCATTCTGTTTCTGTAGCTATAATTAGGTTTTGGGCTAAATTATCATTAAGTTCTGTAAAGCCCAGCCCAATTTCAGTGAAAATTATTTTTGTTGATTGATAATTGGAATCATTATCATTATTACAGCATAACACAACAAATAAGCTAAAAGTTAAAATTATTTTTTTAATGACTTAGATATTTAAAAGTTAGAATAGTCCATTTAAATATAAAGATACTCTAAATTAATGATTAGATATAAAATAAAAAACCCACATCTTTCGATGTGGGTTTTTATAAAATTATGTAAGCCTAACCTACTTCTTCTTTGGTTCTTAAACCTTGAACATAGGATGCTTTGATTCTTTGAGCTCTTTTGGCAACAGATGGTTTCGTGAAATGTTTTCTTTCACGTAAGTTCCTCATTGTCTTTGTGCGATCAAATTTTCTCTTGAAACGCTTTAAAGCTCTATCAATATTCTCTCCTTCTTTAACTGGAATGATTAACATATGTTGGCACCTCCTTTCAAAATACTTTTTTTAAATTGGACTGCAAATATATAATGATTTTTATTGTTACCAATAGTAATCACGAATTATTTAAACTTTTATAAAAAAATGTAACTTATTGAAGATTAATTTATTGAAAAAAAGTGAACATTTTAAAGAAAGATTAAGTTACAGACTTATACTCTTTCTTGTCGATGATTATTTTTGCAATAATTTCTCTAAGTATTTCAGAAGTACCTCCTCCAATAGGGCCTAGTCTACTATCTCTAAGTAATCTAGCCATTGGATACTCTTCCATATAACCATAACCGCCAAGTAATTGAAGTGCATCATAGATTACTTCATCAGCCATTTTTGTTGAGATTAGTTTAGACATGGTTGCTTCTTTAACTACATACACCCCATCATTTAACCTTTTAGCTATTGAGTAATTGAATTCCTTACACATTTCTACTTGACTTGCCATTTCAGCAATTTTGTGTCTTAATGCCTGAAAACTATCCAATGTTTTTCCAAAAGCTTGTCTTTCTGATGTGTATTGAATTGCATAATCTACGGCATACTCGGCTCTTGCGTGGGCATTAATCCCCATGATTAATCTTTCTAATGCAAAATGTTGCATGATGTATGCAAATCCCTTCCCTTCTTGACCCATTAGATTTTCTGAGGGTACTACTACATTATCAAAAGCGATCTCTCCTGTGTCTGATGCTTTCCAGCCTAGTTTGTCAAGTTTTGTTGCGGAGATTCCTGGAGTATCTCTGTCTACAATAAAAATTGACATCCCTGCGTGTTTGGAAGATGGATCTGTTTTGGCTGCAACAATTAAATAATCTGAGTAAACGCCATTTGTTATAAAAGTCTTTGATCCGTTAATTACATAAGAGTTTTCTTTTCTTATTGCCGTAGTTCTCATTCCTGCAACATCAGAACCTCCAAAAGGCTCTGTGATACATAAGCATCCAATTTTTTCACCTGAAATACTAGCACTTAAATATTTATTTTTAATTCTAGCATCTCCTTCCACATTTACGTGAGTCATTGCTAAATAAACATGTGCCCAAATAGCTGCAGCAAAACCTCCTGAATTAATTTTTTGTAATTCTTCTAGAAAGATTACCATGTAAAAAATATCTAGATTTAAACCA
>JGI24539J26755_10000471_pt1 | contig 18935 bp, 10 predicted proteins | sample NorSeaMetagenome_2_FD_26755 | JGI IMG/M metagenome (IMG submission 26755) | reverse complement strand
CGCGTCGACGTTCTCCGTTGGTTGACCTTGGACCCGTCCTACGAGATGGACAGGCGGTGGAGCTACCACGCGGCGAGGAACGGGCACGTGCACGTGCTGGAGTGGCTGCTGGACGAGGGGTGTTCGCTCGCGGAGGATGCGGCGTCGGGCGCGGCGGAGGGTGGGCACCTCGAGGCGCTCAAGTGGCTGGTCAACCACGGGTGTCCTTGGAGCGGCTCGGTGTGGAATTACGCGGTGAAGGGGCGGCACGTGGAGGTGATGGAGTGGCTGAGGGCGGAGGGGTGCGGGGGGTGTTGACCGCTCACTTCAGCGGTGAAAGTGAGGGACGGGTCCTGGGCGGCAACTCTTGTAAATGCCGAAGCAGTCAACGCGCTTGTATCGCGCGTGTCCAGTGCACAAAGACCAAGCAGGCTTGCAACACGCCCTTGGCGATTTCATCGCCTGGGGCTCAAAGTCGAAGATATGCATGCCTGCTTGATCGTGCCGGCGCACTCGCACTGGACACGCGCGATTATTCAAGCAACAAGAGCTGCCGCTGAGGACCCCTCCCTGCGTCGATACGACGAAACATTAGCAGACGACGTCCACACACACGACGAATAGCGAAATCACGTCTTGATGAGACACTTTTGGTAATACGAGATCCTATCATCTACGGTAAGAGTTAGTCTAATACACGGTCCGTCGCTGTCCACTGGGCGCCGCGGACCCCGGTCGGGTCAGCGTCACCGCGCGGTGCGACCTCGCAGCCTCCGTGCTCCTCGCGTACCCCGCGGTGGCCGCGTTGACAAGCGCCGCCCCCGGGGCACCCCTGGCCGACGACACTCCCTCCCTCGCTCCCCCGCCGCCCGCGACGGGCGCCGCCGCGCGTCCCCTCGCGTGCGGCGACCTCGCCGTCTGCGCCCGCGTGATCCCCGCAACCTTACTCAGCGTCGGGTACTCACCGTGCCCGGGTATCAGCGTGGGTTTGGGCGCGAACGCGACTCGTGGAACGTTCGGGGCGGCGGGCGCCCTCGCCGCTTTTTTGGCCGCCGCCGCCTCGGTCTCAAAGTTGACATCCGCACCAGCCGCGGCGGTGTCCCTGTACGCCAGTAGGTGGTACGCCGCGGTGTAGTAGTTGTGGTCCGCGGCGCGCAGGTGCTCCACGAGCCTACGCCTGTCCAGACCCGCGTCGGTGAGCGATTCCAACCGAGCGACGTCGAGGTCGGCGCCGGCGACGGCGGCTGGGTAGTGCGCGGGCGCCGCTTTACCCGCGTCGTGGTCCCTGCTCCGCACGTGCGTTCGGATCCACGGCGAATCCAGGCACTGCCTTAACGTCGCGCGGCGGGATGGGTCCACACGCAACACAGTCTTGATCAAAGCTTTGAAATCCTCAGACGCGGCGTCGGGAATGGTGAACACGCCGCGCTGAATTTTGGCGCAGAGCTCCTGTTTGTTCCCCCCGTGCGCGTGGAAGGGCAGGTACCCACACACCATCGCGAACAGCACGATCCCTGCGGACCACACGTCCACAGGCGGGCCGTCGTACGCCCGCCTGGCGACAATCTCCGGCGCCGCGTAGGACGGGGACCCGCAGTGCACCTTTAGTTTCTTGCCGTCGCCCGCGAGCACCGCGCTCAGGCCAAAGTCGATGAGCTTGACGTTCTCCCCAGCGTCCAACAGCACGTTCTCCAGCTTGACGTCCCTGTGCACGATGCCGTGTTGGTGGCAGTGTTCCAGCGCGCGGCACAGCTGGTGGAAGAACCGGGCGGCTTCCTTCTCCGACAGTTTCTTACGAGCTCGAACGTAGTCGAGAAGAGACCCGCCGTCTGCATACTCCATGACGACGTACACGATCTTCGGCGAGTCCACGACGTCGAACAGCCGGATGACGTGCTCGTGCGCCAGTCGCTTGAGCACGCGAATCTCGCGTCCCACCCGCCTCTTATCGTTCTCCGCCGTCAGCTTATCCTTGTCCACGAGTTTCACCGCCGTCTTGGCGCCCGTCACCTGGTGGACGCCCAGACGGACCTTACAGAACCCGCCCTCGCCGACGATCTTGCCGAGGTTATACCCCGGGAGCTGGCAGCGCTCGTTGACGGACCCGATGTCCATCACGGGCCTCGCCACGGCGGAGTAAGGCCGGACCGTTCGCCGAGCGGACGATCGGTCCGTCGGTGAACCCGTCGGTCCCGATATTTCGGCGGAATGATATCCGGGTGAACGAGCGGAAGCCTCCGCGTTGACCGACCTCGGCTCGATCCCCGCGGATACCGCGTAGTTCACGACCCGCGGGGCCGGTACGTGTTGTTCGATGGACGCGGGCGCGGTACGCACGGCGGGTGGCACGGACGCGGCGACGATGTCCGCGAGCGTCTCGTGTTCCTCGTCGTCTCGTGGAGCGTCGAATCGAGACTCTCTTCGCGGCGGCGGGCTCCCTCTCGGTTCATCCATCACCGCGTGAACTACGGGGTCACTGACCGCGAGCTTCTCCAGCGCGGCCTGCACCCGCGCCGTTGATGACGGCGGCGCGACGACGGCGCGCGTGTTGACCGGGGTTCGAATAGACGCGATCGGCGCCGTCTCCGGACGACTCCGGGTGACTCCGGAAGAGCTCTTCACGCGCGACGCGGGCGAGTTCGGGTTGTTCCAGTCGCGTTCCCGGAGCGTCGCGTTGGACACCACGACCGGCGGGCGGTACCGCGTCGTGTACGTTGACNTGCTCCCGATCGATACGCCGCTGTCCACGCCGCCGTCGACGCCCGCGCGAGCGCGCAGGGATCCCGCGGCGGCTTGATCGACGTATCTGTTCGTGGGCGTGAAGGTGGCGACGGCTCGTCCCGTGGCGCGGCCGCTCGAGGGACGGGCGGTGGTGGCGCGCGCGAGTTGTTCGTACATGACGGTCTTGCCGCGCCCGTGTAGGAGGTCCGCGCTGGTGGGACGCGCGCTGCCGGGCCTCGACGCCGGCTGCCGAGATGCGTTTGTATTTGCCGGCTGTGTCGCCGGGTTCGTGGTTGATTGCTTCGAAGGGGGGAGTGAGGAGCCGAACGCGGAATGCTGCCTGCTCGGTCGAGTGGACGTCGCGGAGAGGATGCGTTCGTTCCTGTCCGCCAGGGGCATCTGCGCCGTGCGGTTCCCCAGCGCGGTCTGCCTGCTCATGCCCGACGGTTCGAACGACTTGGGCGCCTGCGATGGATGTATCGACGGTTCCGAATCGAGAATCAGAAAAATGCGTTTCGAGGACAAAGCCGTTGACTTTCTCGGGAAGAAGTGGCGAGCGGGTTCGGCCGTGCTGGACATCGGTACGGATCGTGGATCGTCTCACCTGTGGTGTGGTGCTCCGCGAGGGTCCCGCGGTGGTCGCTCGCTTGGTGCGCGCTGGATACGCGCCGGACATTCCCCGCACATCGTCGAACGCGAACCTGAACTCTCGTTGATGCACTTGCGATTTGTTGTCACCTCCCGTGCCAGATCGAACGTCGCCCCGGCCCGTCCTGCTTATGCCGGCGTACGGCCCGAAGCTCGATGCGGCGTCCCTGCTCGGCGACGCGAACGAGCTCGTCCCGGGCTTGGCGCCGGATGACCCCGTGGGCCTCGCGGAGCGAGTATCCCGCCCGCCGTGAGACATGCCCTCTCACCTAGCACTACACGGCACCTCCTCCACGACAACTCACAAAAGGCAGATTACCGGCTCGCCAACCGCCCACGCGCGGGTCGCCGACGAGGTCGCCGGGGAGTATCGCGCGTCGGTCGCGGCGCGATGCCGTCCGCTGAGTGTGACGACCGGACCCAGTCGGCTGAAGCGACGTCCGAGGCGCGTTGTGGCGCGCGGGGATGCGCTGAACGCCGGAGTGTACAGTTAGGGGCGGTCGGTTGCAGGAAAAAGAGCCGTGTTGGTTTTTTCAAAGCGTCGTCCAATGACTCAGCAGCTGCCCTCCTCCTCCTCACAAGAGACGAGCGCAGGACGGGCGCCTGGCGTCTCGTGCGTCCGTGAACGAACATGGACACTTCCACCGGTGAGCGAGCACCGCAGAGCGCGCCCGCCCGCTGGGCCGCGAAGGCGCGCTCCCTCGGGAACGCCGCCAGGGATGGCGTCGCGCCCCTGCGCAAACAGCTCGGCGCGATCAGGGAGCGCGCCGCGGCCGCGGCCGCCGCGCGCGGGCCCATGGTCGCGAGCCTCACCGCCGCCAACGGCGTGGGCGGTGGCGCATCCGCGTCGCATCCACAGGACACGGAACCCGCCACGCAGCTCGGGTTCTTCGGCGCGGGGATGACGGCCATCTGCAGAGCCCCGATCGCGCAAGTCGCGGACGCCGAGATCAAATCGGCCAAAGTCAAAGCAGCCGAGCTCGCCCCGGGCGACGACGCGCGACCGATCCTCATCTCCTCCGTGGAGTTCGACGCGGAAGACCCCGACCTCGCGCAGCTCGCACGATCCGTCGTCACCATCCGACCCAACTTCTCCTACACCGTCGCCGACATCAAAGCTGACGTGCAGAGGATCTACAACACGGGGTACTTCAAAGCCATCGAACCGGAATCCACGGACACACGCGACGGCGTCTCGCTCAAATTCAAGCTCGTCGCCAACCCCACGGTCCGCGCCGTGGTCCTGAGGGGCTCCTCACAGCTCCCGGTCACCGTCGTGCAGGGCGTCATGAAGCCGCAAATCGGCAAAGTGCTCAACAGCAACGCCGTCGTCGCCGCCGCCCGAGAGATGACGCAGTGGTACGAAGCGAAGAAGATCGGCCACGAGTTCGTCAACGTGCAGATCACCCCAGACGGCATCCTCGAGATGGACGTCGTGGAGCCGCAGATTGGACAGGTGGAGGTTCGGTTCATCGATCGCAAAACCCGGGAGCCGTGCGAGGGCAACACCCGACGCGAATACATCTTCCGACATCTCAAGAACATCAAACCCGGCGCCACGCTCTCCGGCCGCATGTCCGACGACATCACCGACTTGACCAACACCAGCGGCTTGGAGAACGTCAACGTCCAGTTCTCCCCGCGGTCGCACGCCGTGGACGGGTCGCCGGTCATGGACGCCATCGTGAACGTCACGGTAAGTTTATTTTGGTTATTTTGGTATTTTGGTTATTTTGGTTATCGTACGTATGGGCAATTGTACTGACGTCGTGTTTTGTTCACAGGAGAAGCAAAAAGCCGGATTCAGCGGCGGCGGCGGTATCAGCGCCAAAGGCTTACAGGAGGGCGGCATGTCCGCGCTCGTCGCGAACGCGGACTACTACAGGCGTAACCTGTTTGGGAAGTGCCAGAACCTGACCGCCCGGGTCGAGCTGTCCCCGTCACCCGGCGGGGGTAAGCCCGACGTGGACGTCAAGGTTTCGCACACCGACCCTTGGATCGGGGATTCGCACCGCACCTCGCGGCGGGTCTTTCTCGACAGCGACAGCACGTCCTTGGAGGCCATCCACGCCAAGGCTGAGCCCTCGGAGGATGACGACGACGCCGACGACGTCGCCGCGGCGGGAGACGGGCCCAAGGCGCTGTACGTGCGCAAGGTCATCTCCGGAGTCGAGTACAGGTGGGTTCTTCTTTTTTTTGCGCGGGCAGGGCAATTAGACTGACGGCGCGTGTGTTTTGCTTTGTGCACAGGCGGCCGCTGGCGGCGAGCTGGACCGGGACATTGAGCGCCACGTACCAACGCGCGTACACCCACGACGACCTCAAGCAGACCTGCCTCCACGACGCGTACAACTCGCCCCTCACGCACAGCGGCCTCGCGCACGACACGACGTTCAACGTGCTATCTAGGTTCGTGTACGAGGGCCGGGGTAAAGACGAGGCGCTGCTGGTGCTCACCGCGGAGCAAGCCGTTCCGGTGCGTATATTGTTTTTGCTCTAATCCTCGTACGGGCAATTGTTTGTACTGACTTCAAGTGTTTCGTTTACACACTCGCAGGTAACCGCGGATATGCTGTGGTTCAACCGGGTAGTCGTGAGGGCGCGGCGGAAGTTTCACGCGATGGGCGCCACCCTCGAGGTCGCCGCGAAGGGCGGGAACATCATCGGGGACTTACCCCCGTACGAGGCGTTCCAGATCGGCGGCGCGAACAGCGTGCGGGGGTACCCGGAGGGCGGCGTCGGCACCGGACGGTGCGTCTCTTCCCTTCATCTCAAATCTCGTTTCATCCCCGCGTGAAGAGGCAATTAGACTGAACCGACGCCGCGTTTCGTTTACGTTTACAGGAAATTCATCGTGGGCTCCGCCGAGCTGTCGGTGCCCCTCGCGCCCGACCAGTTCGACGGGTACGTGTTCTTCGACATCGGCAGTGATCTTAAGAGCGGGTCGCAGGTGCTCGGGGACCCGGCGCTGGCGAGGGGTAAGCCCGGCCAGGGCTACGGGTACGGCGCCGGCATCGCGATGCACACGCCGGTTGGACCGATCCGGTTCGAATACGCGTTTTCGGAGAAGGGCGCGGGTCGCATGCACTGCGGGCTTGCGAGGTCGTTCTAACTGAACCTTTTAATAACTTAAGAGTACTCGTAAGTGGTTCCAGTCGTCGACAGACAGACTCGCTCGCGATGATCATATCATATTGCGTCAATTTGCAATTAAAAATACTGGTACACGACGGCGGGGTACGATATCCCATCCACGAGCGCTATTCGCCCGAGACGTGAATCACCACCCCACCGTCTCTCCACCTCTCCTCTAGGTTATTACTCTTACTTGCGCCCGCGCGTCGGGGCATCCGGGTTCTTCAAGTCGAACATATCCTCGAGCGCGTGCATGTTGACGAGCGTTTGGGACACCTGCGCCGGGTCCGTCCCGTCGGATCGAAGCGCCTGCATGGGCCCGTGCAGGAGCTTGTTCACGATCCCGCGGCTCAGCTCCTCCACCGCCTTCATCTGCTTCTTGGTGAGCCCGTCGCCGAGCTTGCCCATCGCCTTCTCGAGCTCCGTCGCGCGGATGGTCTCAGCCTTACCGCGCAGCCGCTTAATCGTGGGCACCGTCTCCAACGAGTCCCTCCACGCCTCGAAGCCAGCCTGCTCCTGCGCGAGCAGCTCCCGGGCCTCATCAGCCGCGCGCTCACGCGCCTCCTTGTTCGCCTCCACCAGCTCCTTCAGGTCGTCGACGTTGTACGCGATCGTGTTGGCGTCGTCGCCGCAATCCGCGTCGACGTTGCGTGGCACGGCGATGTCCACCAGCCTGCGCTTCCCGTCGACGCACGCCGACGCCACGGGCATGGACGCGAGGTCATCTTTGGTGACGATGACGCCGGTGGACGCCGCGGTGAAGATGACGTCGTGCTCGGCGGCGAGGGGCAGGAACTCATCCATCAGCGCCAGCTTGATGTTCGCCTCGGGGAAATCCGCCGCGAGTTCCTCGACCCGTCCGGCGCTTCTGTTCACGATGGTCATCTCGGTGCACCGCTTGGACACGAGGTGCTTGACGAGGAGGCGGGACATCGTACCCGCGCCCACGATCATCACCCGGCACCCGTCGAAGGAGTTGGACGGGAGCTTCATCTGCACCAGCTCGGCGGCGGCGGAGGACACGGAAACGGCGCCCGACGCGATGGAAGTCTCCGATCGCACGCGCTTACCAGCGGTGATCGCAGCCTTGAAGAGGCCGGAGAGGTGCCGCCCGAACCCTTCCACGTTCTCGCCCAGCGCGAAGACGTTCTTAACCTGCGCCAGGATCTGGCCCTCGCCCATGACCACCGAGTCTAGGCCTCCGGAAACCTTGAGAAGGTGCGAGGTGGCGTCTTGGTCCCGGAGCAGAAAGAGGTGCTCGCGGAGTTCGTCGAGCGGGATGCCGCTGTACTGGCTCATCCACTCCTCCACCTCGCGCACGCCGCGGTGCCAGCTCAGGGCCACCACGTAGATCTCCATGCGGTTGCACGTGGAGAGGATACCAGCCTCCTCGACGTGCGGGAAGGACGTCAGCTGTTTGATGGCATCCTCCCACTTGTCCTCGGGCACCGCCATCTTCTCGCGCACCTCGACGGGGCACGTGTGGATGGACAGACCGATGGACACGATCGAGGACTTGGCCTCGGATGCGTAGCCTGCGGATTGGGGTAATGAAGGGTGGATGTCGGTGAGCGTGAAGTGGATAGATATGGGCGGCGAGTGCCGGGTGAGGGGAAAAAAATATACGGAGTTTGCCACGGTGGCACCGGGCGATACGCATGCCGAAAGTGGCGTCGCACGGCGCGTTCTCGCGGGTTCCGTGGCGTCGCGACGGTGGAAACCACCCGTGGACGTTCGCGACGTGCTAAAACCCGGTTCGAAACGGTCGCGCGACCTTCGTGATGCGCGTCACCGGGTGGTATTGGGGGCGGTCAGGAAATGAAACTTACGGGAAGCGCCGCCCATGCTGCGGAACTGCTCGAGCGCCTTGCTGCTGTCGACCGCAGCCGCGGAGACGGGCCGGAGGGTGGTGTCCGGACGAGCGTTGTCGTGCGTCGTCGGCGGGGTCACCACGGCCCTGGTCACCGTGTTGCGCGCGGTGCGGAAGGTCGCGCGCCTCGCGCCGGCGCACTTTCCGCCGGTGGCGAAGGCGCTGGATTTCGCTGAGGATCGCTTAGGTTCCATCGCGCGGACGCGACCGGAAAGCGCCATCGCGGGCGCGGCGACGGAGTGAGCGCCCATCGCTGAGTCGTTGAACTAAGCCGCGGTGTTGTTGCGGAAACGCGCCGGACTGTTAGAACCGGTGCGGTGCGTCGGGACGCGTCACGGGACGTGCGCGAGCTCGACGGCGTGAACGGGAATGGTTGAAGATTACCGATAGCGAGGACGTAAACGAGCATGTAAAGCGAGATCCTCGGCCAATCAGGAGGCGTGAAATTGGAGATCCACGATCGAGCAGTTCAAGAATCTACTCGACCAAATCTTGCTAAATCACATTTTTCAAGACTGGTTTTCATACGTTCCGAGGTATTTTTTGACCCCGAAATCGGATGCGTGTCCACCCGGGAAAGGAGAATAAACGCCAGTGTCATCTGTTTCGGAGCTTCCCGCATCACCAGTTTGACGCACCGAATCGCGGGAAGATATTTTTGAGAGAGTTCCCAAAAAGCAGATTCATTCAGATAGGAACAGGCAGTACAGTCAGAGCCCGGCCCGATGACAGTGGACACGTAATAAACCGTACGTGGCGGAACCGATTAGCGGTTAGGCCGAGTGGGCACCTGGTCAGCGGGGACGGTTCGGGGTTTCGTATTTGACGACAAACGAAATGGACTCGTACGATCAAACAGTCTGTGTTTTTGTCTTATTCGAAACCTCGTCGTATCCATCACAGCGCGCAGCTCTGCACAACAATCTCAAATCAATCAGAGCATGGGCATGACGTCCTGCGACACCTGCTGGCCCCCCGGCAACAACACCAGGAACGCCAGGAATATCAACAGCAGCGCACTCCGTTGCCGCGCCTCGTCAACCTCCGTCACGTCATCCTGCGGCGAGAACTCGGGAGTGCGCTGGCAGATCAGCACGTACAGCGCCCACGACAGCGACAAGCTGGAAGCGACGATACCGAGAGAGAGGCCGAGGTAGACCCCCAGCGACGTCAGCCCGAGAGCCCTGCGCCCGAACCCGTTCTGGACTACCCGACCGCCGTCGATCTGACCCACGGGGAGCATGTTCAGCGCCTGGGTCACGAGGCCGCACCTGTGAATGAAGACGTGGGAGGGGGTTGGTCAGCGATGGATCGGGTCGTGACTTGGATCATTTGGTCATTTGGTTATTCGTACGACGCCGGTTGGAAGTCTTCAGAGTCATGGAAGTGACCCACACGGGCAGCCGGCAAAAGCCACGACGCGGGGAGGACTTTTCAGCCCTTCGCGCCTTGGGTAACTCCGAACAACCTTCGGGGTAAAGTCGGTGTATTGTCTTCACGAGACTTATTGTCCAACCGAGCGGGAATAAGAATCTTGTGGGAAAAGAATGAGAGCGTACCATCCCGCGATGAACAGCGGGTGCACCATCACCCCCTTGGCCGCCGCGCCCGTATCCCCGAGGAAAATCTCCGAGACGGACCCTAACAGCAGCGACCCGCTGAACAGCTCGGATGGGATCGGAAGAAGCTCGTTCGGGTCCCCGCCCGCGCTCAGCGCCAAGCCGTAAAAGAACAGAGTGGACGCCACCACCGTTCCCGCGATGGGCCCGGCGATGGCCACGTCGAAGATGTCCTCGCGCGTCTTTGGCAGCGATTTGATCTGCGTGATGCTGCCGAACGTGCCGAGCTGGCCGTTGGGAATGAGGAACGGGATGCCGATCTTCACGCCTCGCACGCTCGCGGCGATCATGTGACCGACCTCGTGCGCCGCCGTCGTCGCCCAGATGCCGCCGGCGATTGGAAACGCGCTTTCCACGTACTTTTGAACGTCGAAGTCCTCGAGGCCTGGTGGGAGCTCGCCGGGCGCGAGGGTGGTGTCGATGCCCTGCGACCCCGCCGCGAGCCAGTCCATCGTCGCCTGGGGAAGCCGTGAGACCTCCGCGACGAGACCGAGTTGAAGCGCGCTGCCCGCGGTGAGCGCGAAGAGGACCGTCGCGATCAAGTACTGCCACCCGCTGGTGTTCGGGTTGGGTCCCGCCTTGTCGGCTGGGACGATCAGGAACGATACGCGCGGCCCGCGTGTGGACGCGGATGGATCGGACGAGTCGAACGAGCCGGACGTGGACGCCGATGAAGACGAATCGTCGTCGAAGAGCCCGCCGGGTTCCTCCAACACGAACACGGTGTACTTGTCCGGAAACAGCCGATCGCACCCGGCTTGTACCTTCTCGAACACCGCTTGCCTCGGCGCCCGTAGGTTCCCCTTGACGAGCACGCCCTCGCCGGCGATCTCCGCGCCGAGTTCCTCGGTTCCCGTCACCCAGAAGGTGTTGTACCCGAACACCTCCGTCTTCAAGCGCTCGAGGTCCTCCTTGGGCACCGCGGGCTCGTCGCTGATTTCTAAAATTTCAAAGAGCGACTCGAACTTTTCGCGAACCTCGTCCGAGGAACGCTCGTCCTTGTCCTTCTTCGCGAGGTCGGAGAGGTCGGCGAGGACCTTGTCGAGCTTGGCGTTCTCCTCCGGGGAGCGATCGTCGCGCTCGCGCTCGGCGGACTCCGACAGGCCGTCCACCACGTTGTCCAGCCACGAGTCCTTGTCCATCATCTGCTTCACGGCTTTGTCGTCCAAGGTGACTTGGATCTTCTTCTTGGTCTCCTCGTTCGTCTCGCCCGTGGGCTTGGAGCCTTTCAGCTCGGAATCCACGGCACCGCCTTTCCGCGCCTTCTCCGCCTGCTCGATGGCGTCCAGAACCCCGGGCGCGACGCTCAGCGTGACGCCGTCGTTATCGTCCGACGACGCCTTGGCCGCGACCCGTTCCTCGCGCCTTCGCGTCGCTTCGGCGTACGCTGCGTCGTCGGCGCGCGCCTCCTCCTCGCGCATGAGCTCCTCGTCGGTGGATCCGATCATGGAGTCCAGCGCGGACATTGTGTTGTTGTAGTCGGGCTTGGGCATGTCGTACTCGACCCGCACCTTGGGCGTGGGAACGGGCGATGGGGCGACGGCCGCTCCGGATCCATCATCGGACGCCGTTGCCGTTGGCGCCCCGGTGGACGCTTCGGCATCCGCCTCGGGGGCATCCGCGGGCTTGGAAGCGGCGCGGTCGTCGCCCTTGGCGTCGTCGGATCCCTTCTTATCGCCGCCGAAGAGGCGATCGAGGAAACCCCGGCGGCAGACCGCGTCGCCGCGGGCGCCCGAGTTGACGCGGCGCCTGCACGAGGGCGAGCCCCGATGCGCCCAAGCGACGGATGATGAAGTTTCACCCGCGCGAGTCGACGCGACGGGTCGCGCGGCGACGCGCGCCCGTGCACCGCGGCGCGTCGCGGGGATGACCCCGCGCGCGGTCGCACCCAGGCCGACCACTCCGACGGAGCTCAGCGTCGACATCTCGCGACCTTCCACGCGCTTGCGTGTTGTACTGTTGTAAACCTACATCATAATATCCCTTCCAACGAAGCGCTGCCACGTGACCCGAATCCATGGACCTGAATACCCTCGCAAATAGACAATACGACTGTCGAATTTCCCTGTACGGGTATTTATTATAAATATGTCTACTAATTCTATTTAGAGGGGTTCCAAACTCGCCAAATATTCGTCCGCGTGGTCCACCAGCGCCGGCCTCCGCGCGAACGCCGCATCGAACGCAGCGCGTCCCAGCTCGATCACCCTCACACCGGGCGGCGACGCGATGATCGTCCGCGCCCGGCGGGTCTCCCCGTCGGATAGGACGCACTCCTCGCCGGAAGTCTGTCCGGGCACGAGCTCCCCAACTTTTCTCTTCACCACCCTGTCATCGCGGCGGCGCTCCTCGATGAACACCATCGCCACCCCGGACACCACGATGAACACGGTGGTCCCGTCTTCACCCTGCGCGCATATGTGTTTACCGGTGCCGATCGTGCGAACCACGCCGAGTGCGGCCACGCTCGCGAGCTCGGCGGCGGTGAACCTGCGAAAAAACGGGTGCCGAGCTCGAAGCGCACGCGACAGTTCGTCATCCATGACCGGAAACTTTTCATTCGACTGGAATGTATCATTCACCGACTTCACCGTCCTCGGGACGTCCTCCCCGGGGAAAGGTAGGCCGTGTCGGAGCCGTATGGAGGCGTCGAGTCGACCCGCGCGGTCCATCAGCGCATCCGGAGCCGAGTCCAGTTCCACCGGAGAGTTCTGGTCCGCGTCCCTTCTGGACGCTAAGGTGTTCGCCACCGTCGGCACGAACGACTCCACGTTCTTCAAGATGGGACCGATGGCGTTCGGCGACAGCGTGATCAGCGTGGCGCCGCGGTAGGTGGCGGTGACGGTGCAGCCGCCCGGGGCGCCGGTGAAGAGACGCGACTCCCCGAAGACGTCGCCGCGTTCGAGCGTCCGAATCGCCTTCGTCTCGATCTTTCCCGACGCCGCGCTCGCACGTGGATCCGCCAACGACGTCTCCTCCACCTCCAGCTCGCCCTCCATGACCACGAACATGGTATCACGCGTGTCGTCGCCCTGGACGCACACGCGGCTGCCCGGCGGGTGCGTCTCGAGGTCGGCGCCCTCGCGAAGCATCACCAGCATCTGAGTCCTGTCCAACGCATTGAACACGTCCACGCCTTGCAACACCCCCATGACCTTCTTGGTCGCCTCGCCGAACGCGAGGCGTGAACGCGTGGGCCGTAACCCGGTTGCGGAGTCTCCCTCTGTATCCATGACGGCGTCCTCCGTATCCTCCGACCCCGCCTCCAACCCGCGAATCTCTCCCTTGAACACCCAGTCCAACACGTGGTTCACGATCGTTCGGTGTTCCTCAGAGCTAGTCCTGCCGTCGTCGTCGATGAGCCCGAGGTCGTCGTCGTCGCTATCGTCGCCCGCGCCCTCGTCGCCGATGACCCGCTCGCGCGCAGACGCCTTCGCCGCGCACGTCGCGAGATCGTCAACCAAGCATGGCCGAGCCGTCAGCGCCCACTCGATTCCTTTCTTGCCAACCTCCATGAGCCACGAATCACGCGTCGCGCGCACCGTCGCCGCGCGCCTCGCGCCGAGCAACAAACACGTCTCCCCGAAGCACGCGCCGGGCTTCAACTTACCGGCGCGGAGCAACACGCCGCCGTCGACGTCGTTCTGCGCGCCAGGTTTCTTCACCAACGACTCGAGCGATCCGCTCAGGACGACGTACGCGGTGGCGCCTGGGAAACCCTGCTGGCAAAACACCTCGCCCGCCCTCGCGAGCACCCGGCGCGTGGACCGCGCCGCGATCGCCGCGCGTTCCGACGCGATGAGTGAACGCAGCGGCCTGGCGACGCCGAGGACTTGCGCGTTCTCGAGGTCGAGCAACTCACCCTTGCGCTTTCGTCGACTCGTCGGGTCGGCGGAAGATGAATCGTCAACCGCCGCGTCGAGCGACGCCCCCGCCGCCGCCGCGAAGAACGCCCCCGCACCGCCGCCGAAGAGCTTATCGCGTATGATCTTACGCCTGCACTCGGCGCGGACCGTGGACCCAACTTTGACCCACGTGCGCCAGCCGGTGGCGAAGTGACTCCAGCCCGCGTTGGCGATCCGCATCGCCATCCGCAGCTCGTTCGCGGCGGACACCGACGCCGGAACCCCGCGCCGATCGTCCGCGAACTGCGTCTGCGCAATCTCGGCGGCGACGACGCGGGCCATCGCGTCCAACACGGTCGGTCGACGCACGACCACCGCCCTTAAACACTTTTTGTTCACCTCGAGCGCCTTCATCTTGGGCGGCGCCCTCGCCGCGGCGGACGCCACCACCGTGCGCGCAACCTTCGCCCCGGTCAGCAGACTCAACGCGCACACCACGTCGCCCGGTTTCGCCACGCCCACGCGCTCGGGGACGGGGTTTGGGTCGAGCTTGGTCGGTCGACGCGCGCGAACGACGTCGCCGCGGGAGTTGCCGGAGACTACGTACGCCGACCCTCTCTCGCCCGGATCGTTCTCCAGACACAAAGGGCGCTCGTTCTGCCTCGCCGCGACCCGCCGGGTCCCCGCGCTAACCACGTGCCGCAGCTCACCGCGCGTCAGCGTCGGCTCGGAGCACAGGAACAGACCGGCGCCGCCGCCGAAGAGCGCGGTGGCCCGCAGCGCTTCCCACTCGGCAATCGCGTTGGAGTCCAGCGTCGAAGCGCCGTGCTCGTTCGTTCCCATGAGAACCGGGGGTTCGACGCTTCGGTTCGCGCGCCACGTCACCGTCCACGGCAGCATCGCCTCGTCCGCCTCGGAGTACAGGTCGTTCGGTAAACCGAGCCCGAGGTGGTGCGCGGTGACCTTCACGCGGGTGTAAAAGTCTTGTACCATTATTCGCCGCTCCTCCTCGTCTTCGATCGCCTCGAACCCGGGCGTGAGGGACATCTGCCGCGCCGCCTCCGCGCGGAACAGAGCCTCACGAGCGGTCGGCGGCGGCGGCGTCTCCACGAGGCCGGCGCGGTACGCCTCGGCGCCCTCCTCGCCCGCGGCGTCTTCCCCCCAACTCGCGCCCCTCGAGCCGAACTTCTCGACGAAGTTCCGCTTGGCTTCGTTGTACGCGCGCGTCACCTTGAGCGCGTGTTCCTTCGCGCGGCTCGTGTCGTCAAGCGCGAGGCATTTCGCGAGCTCACGCCGCGAGATCTCCATGAGCGCGGTGTGTTGGGACTTGGCGATGAGGCTGTGCGGCCGCGGGGCGCCCGTGAGCAAAGTCTCCAACCCCACGCACGCCTTCCCCCCGTGCCTCCGCCTCGATAAACCCTCCCGCTCCGCATCGCTCGGGTCCCGGCCGTTACGTTTAGTGAAGTCCCCGATCGCATCCGCCAGACACATGGACCCGGAGACGACCTCGCCCGACGGTTCCGTCTTGATGAGATCCGCCTCGGACTCGTCGCCAGAGTCGATCTCATCCGCGTCCTTAGGTACGTTGACCCGAAGCTGACACCGGCCCTCGAGCACGATGTACGCGACGTCGCCGTCGTCCCCTTCGGCGTACACGCGCTCGCCCCTGGTGCACGTCATCTTGCGGCATGATCGTGCCAGCTGGCATCGTAGCCGGAAAGGTACGCATCGGAGGAGCTCGACGTCGTGGATCCATCGAAACTCCTCCTCGTCCCTCCGGGCCTTCTCGTCGGTGGCGCGCTTGATGGCGTCGAGTAACTGGTGACGCGACTGGAGCTTCGCGGCGGCTTCCTTGACGTCGTCGGTGCCCTTCATCTTGGAGAAGATGGCGGCGCCCCACCTGGTTCGCGCGCGAGCCGCCGCCGCCGCTTTCCGAGCCTCGCATCGAAGTTGGTACTGCTCGTCGATGGGCTTGACGCGGAGTAACGCCCCGGGATTGGCCGTTTCGACCCGTTTAAGTACCCGTGGTCCGTCCTCCGACACCGAGAAACGCCTGTGCCGCGGCCGGTCGAACCGATCGCTTCGGTCCATGACACCGAGCTCGGGTCGCTCGATCCTCGCGTGGCACTCCGCGCTGAGATGATTATTTCGCACCCGTCGCGCGCGTTCGCCGAGCTCCGATTCCTCTCGATCCATCAGCTCCAGCTCGTCGTTCAGCGCATCCAGGTACCGTAGCAGCGCCGTCGTGTCCTCCTCCCCCGGCGCACCGAGCACCGCGCGAATCGCGGTGTTCATCGGGTTATTGCGCACCGACACTTTCCACGGGGTCCGGCCGCCCGCCAACAACGTCGCCGCGAAATCCGACGGAATCTTACCCAACCGGTTGTTACTCCCGTCGAACACCCTCAGGCCGTCCCACTCGCCGTCGCCCCATCCCGTGAAGTTCCGCGGCGTCCCGCCTGATGACGTGTCATTCGCCAACGCCTTGAGCTGCGCCTTGAGCCGCGCCGGTCCGCCCGCGACGTTCCGGGGCAGCGCCGCGATGTCGTTATCGCCCACGCGAATCTGTAAACAAAATACGCGTCAGTCATTCTAATTGCCCATATGGAAATAAAAAGAAACTCACCTCCGTCAGCGTGCCGCACATGGCCAACACGTCCACCTCCTCCAGGGAGTTGCACGACGCGTCCAGGCACCGCAGCGATACCGCGGACGCCAAGCCGCCGGGCAGTTTGGTTATTTGGTTATCTCGGCACCGAATCGTTCGTAGGTTCGGTTGCTGGCCGCCGCCCAGGGCGTTTGGTAACGAGCGCAGTCGGTTTCCGCCGACGTCGAGGTCGGCGAGCCCGAGGGCCGCCTCGAGGGACGACGGGAGCTCCAGTAGGGAACACCCGTTGCACCACACGCCGGTGAGCTTGGGCTGGAACAGGCCGAGGTCGGTGGGCAGCCACTCCAGGTCGCGGTTGTTGTTGCAGCAGAGCTCGCGGAGTTCGAGGCACGCGCTCAGGCTGACTGGTAGCGACCGCAGTTTGTGTTGGAGGCGCAGTCGAGCCGCGCCAGCGCCTTGCAACCGGAGAGGCTGGGAAGCGCGCGCAGTGCGTTGCCGCTGACGTCGAGGTGCTCCAAGAACATCAGCGCGCCGATCCCGTCGGGCAGCGACTCGAGCAGGTTGCAGCTCAGCTGCGGGTGGAGAGGAAGAGTCGGGTCGTATGAAGGTCAGTCAGGGCTCGGAAAAAAGCCGAGAGGTGCCGAGCGCCGATAAATTTCCCCAGGCGCAAAAAAAATGAACCAAAAACGACGAGTCAATTCGACCCGAGTCTCGACCACCACAGAGCTTCCCGGAGTGAACCACGGATGGAAACGGAAGCATCCGGGATTTCCATCCAGGGTGTGCAAATCACCATTTGGGTCCCATCCGGGAATTTCACGGAAGCCACAGAAGCCCAAACGGAGACTGCAGATCCATACGGAACCCCCAGATCGGCTCCGTGGAATTGAGCTGGCGGAAGCTTCTGCAGAAGCCCCGGTTGGCTCTGCTTCAGTCTGGAAACTTCTGACTCTTCCAAGGGTGGTTGGAGGCGAGTGGTGGGTGGTGGCCCAGGCGCGCCACTCGACACCACCACGCGCGTGACCCTTCAGGGACACGCGTGGGTCACTCCCCGATCGATATCCGCCGCCAGATCGCGGCGTCGGCGTCGGGGTGACGCCGTCGTCGCGCGCGAGCTGCCCAAAAAAAACGAGTCCGGGGGTGCCCAGCGCCAAACTGGCGATTCCGGGGAAAACTCACTCGAGAAAACCAGAAAAACGCACGGGGAAAAAGACCCACCTCCAGCCTCTCCAGCAGTGGCGTGAGCTGCCCTAGGTCCGGCAACCGCGTCAGCCTGTTCCGCCCGAGCTTCAGCGACGTCACGCCGTGGAACCCGGACAGGAACGAATCGGTGAAGGACGTCAGGCCTTTGCGAGTCAGCGACAGTTCACTCGTTCTCTCGCGAGCGACGCGCGAAGTTCGCTCGAGCCAAGCGTTAACCTCCGATTGACCCCGCGCCCTCAGCAGCTCCCTCGCGGCACCCGCCGCGGAATCATCGTCGGTACCGCGTGTCGCGGCATCTTCCACGTCGTCCCGCCGAAACATCGGGTGCCCGCGGCGCCACGCGGTGGACGGGTCGCGCTCCTGCGGCGTCGTCAGCGCTTCGCATAAAGCGCACTCGGCGGCGGAGTGTAACTCCCCTCGCTCGCACGCGCCGCACCTCGCGTCGCACGCTAAACGCTCGTCACGTACGTACGCCAGGTGTAACTGCGCCTCGTGCGTCGACGGCGTGGTGTCCTTGTGGGACCCGTGGCGCGTCACCATGTCGGTCAGCACCGTGGCCTCCAGTCGCCACTTTCGCTCGACGACGGCGCGAGCCTTCGCCGCCGCCGCCGCCGCCGCCGCCGCCGTCTCCTCCCTGTACCGCGCGATCATACCGTGCGTCTTGGCCATGCGCTGGAGCGTCCGTAGGCGTTCAGCCTTGGCGCGTTTGGCGTTGCGNTCGGCGCGTAGCCCCGCCTCCACCACCACCCGCGCCTCCTCCGTCTCGCGCTCGAGCCGGAGCCGATGTTCATCCTCTTCGCGTTCCTTGGCGGTTTGGCCGCGGCGTCCGACCTTGTGTTCGGGCGGCGGCTCGTTCGGTCGCGCCTTCGGTGCGCCGTCGTCCACGCGGAGGCGGCGCATCGCGGAGCTCGCGGGGTTCAAAGCCGCGTTCTCGGCGTCCGCGGCGCCGGTGGACGAATCGGATGCGTAATCCGCAAAGCCGTCGAGGGACGACTCCGCGTCGGATGCCTCGTCGCCCTCGTCGCCCTGGACGTGACCCGCCCGTCGTGCGTCGGTGTCCACACGCACACCGCGCCGCTCGCCCCGTGTGGACCGGGGGACCACGTCGCGTCGCCATCGCTTGAGCGCGGCGGCGGTGGATGCCGCGCCCGCGAGCGATGGCTGCGTCGCGGTGGATCTGGCTTTTGGTCGGGTGCCCTCTTCATCGACCCCGGCGGCCTTCACCGCGGCGACGGCGGCGCCGGGCCGCTTCGGGGCGTTCTCGGCGAGGTCGCGGCGCATGAACTCCAGCAGCGGCGACCGCTTCG